>Ga0129298_10000071_pt1 | contig 31481 bp, 34 predicted proteins | sample I19B2metaG_FD_94707 | JGI IMG/M metagenome (GOLD analysis project Ga0129298, IMG submission 94707) | Lake sediment bacterial and archeal communities from Gulf of Boni, Indonesia to study Microbial Dark Matter (Phase II) - ​I19B2 metaG | ecosystem: Environmental > Aquatic > Freshwater > Lake >... | reverse complement strand
GTATTATATAATGTGTCTATGTTTAAGTTTTTTACCAAATGTGTGTTAACGCAAGTATATTAAAGTCCCTGGTATTCATGGGCATATTTGGTTTTATGGAGATTGATCCCGTCAGACATCTGTTTGATGGGTTTTTTATTTGCAAAAAAGCCGCAAGTTCTTTGAGCCTGCGGCTTTTTATATTTGGTTTGTGGTGCCGGTTATTATCTTTATTTCGATGATAAGGGCAGTTATATAGCAATATATGGCTGCCTGAGTCACCGAAAGGAGGTGAACGGTATGTTGTCTTTGGTGTTGTCCGCATTAGCGAAAATTGTTGGGATAGCTGCAGGGCTTGTTGCTTTGTACAGCTTCTTCTCACAAAGAGTACGCAGATGTCGGAAAAACAAAAGACGGCTATCCCGAAATAGCCGCCCCTAACCAGAAAAACAGGATTGGTGCTGAAAAGCATCTTTCCTGTTTTTTATTATATCATATTTTCAATTTTTTTCAAAGGAGGGTGATTTGATTATGCACGTTAAGACGGAACCAAAAGGGGACACAACAGAGGAGAAGCTGAAGGATCTTTCGCAGATGCTAACAAAAAGGACCTTTTGTCCAGGAGAATATTTTGAAGTGGGAGAGCTTCTACTGATTAATATCTCTACGTCCGAGAATGGAGCTCAAGAGTATGAAGTATGGAAGAAATTCAGTAATACTTTTTACAGGTTTGAGAGACTTACAGTATCTTGGATGGACTTGGATAGACTGGAATATTTACTACTGGTATACAACGAGGATAAATTTGATTTTAATAAGCTTGGAAAATACTGCGAAGGCATAGGCATATTAAAAGAAATGCCTATGAAGCAGTGGGAGGAAAAGAAAATAATAATCAAAAAAATTTTAGATGAATACTAAGGAGTGGTGATGAATGTACGCATTAGCGGAGAAACCAGCTTTAATACCTTCTGAGGCAGTGAAAAAAACTGTTGCTGCGCTTCTTGACAGCGCCAGGCCTTGCCATGAATATTATGAATCAGGGAATCTTCTTTTCACATGCAACTTAAGCCCTGTAAATGTCATGGAATACGAAGTCTGGAAATTGTTCGGAAGTAATTATTACAAAGTCGGTATCATTTCCTGCAGAGTGGGTGAGGAAGACGTTTTGCATGAGAAAATTGCCGAGTACTGTAATATGGACTTCAACAATTTTAATGTCTATACTGTCCCAGGGCTGAAAATCATGCCCGTGGACTTTTGGATTATCAAAAAGATTGCTTCAAGATTTGCTTCAAGACTAAAATTTTCAAGCGCAATCTGAAAGTTATTAATGGTTTAATTTTGTAATCAAAGGGAGGTTGATTTAATTATGGGTGAAATCGTAAGACACCCGACAAGTGGGGAAGAAATTAAAATTGGTGTCATTGATGAATGCTTTTTTAGCCGGGAAGATCTCTTGAAAATTAAGGAGCTCGGTTATAAAGGGTATTATGACGGGGAATATGATGACAGTCTTGAAAGGATGCTCAATAATCCTGATACTATCTATTCGTTTGATAAGAAATACGCGGGTATTACTGACATTATTTTCAATGTTCCCATCCCCATAGAGTCGAGAACGGGTTTTGGTACAACTGAATATAGCAAGCATACGCTTCCTACTTATCCGGGCATACAACATGAACCGGTTTTTTTGTACCATAACGGCATATACAACTACAAGGTTGAGTGCCAGGAAAAGAATAAGACCATAATCCATGCCAAAGCAATTGGAGAGCAATGGGTTAATGACCGACGGTGCACACTTTTTAAATGTAACTGCTGCCATTATGCCAGATTTGGGGTGGATCATACCACGGCTATGTTGCTGCGAAACTTGTATCCTCAGTACAGTGAAGTCCTGAATTCTTATGGGGACAAGCCTTTTATAGAGAAAAGCTTGATAGTGGGCGAGCATTATAAGGACCTTGATTTGTGCGAGACGTTAGAAATCTTGGCAATGGATTTTATCGAGTCGGATTTTGTCAGCCTACTCGGAAAAATTTATGACGATACCTTCCAGCTTTGCGAAAAAGCAATTTTAAGCCGGGGGTATCCGACGATACATAATTTCTATTACAAAAGCACTAAGGGGTTTCTTGATGCAGCCAAATTCAGCGCCTGCAAAGACTGCGGTGGTGAAATGTCCAATGATGAGAGCCAAAGGAATCTTGGATATTGCGATGCCTGCATTGAAAACTATGAATTAGTCAATACAAAGGTTTCAGCAGTTAAGGAGCAGTTTGCTAATTGCTGAAAAAGACACACACAGGGGGATAAATAAAGTTATTTATCCCCCTGTGTATTTATACCAATTATCAGTGCAAATGGGGGTATTTTGATGTTGAGCAGCGAGGCTATGAATTTTATAAGGAATGTGACTTATGAAAACATCTCAAAGGCGATAAATATGGCTATTGAGAGAAAGGATTTTACTGTAATCAGTTTACTTAATGAGCTGGTTGAGTACTATTCCGCAAATTATGGATACTTGAATGAATCCCTGAAGGGTGATTTGTCACTCCTATATGGTATGAAGATGAAAGCGGGTACTGAAAAAGAGGCAACTATCCATGAATTGAAATGTGTTGCCTACACTCCTTTTTATGATTCTACCTGGGATATCAGAGTCAGCTTCGGGGACAGTGACAAGATATATTCCATATTTTTGTATTACCATAGTGTTAGTGAAATGGAGATGAGGAAGCTTATTATGAAATGCGGCAGTATTGATGATATCAGGATTCTGGACAGAAAAGGGAATATCATCATGGACTAAAGCCTAATTTGGTTAAAGGGAGGATGTTTATTTATGGATGCGTATCAAATACAAGAAGCAGCAAAAACATGGAGGTATTTAAACGGTTATTCGGGTGATGGAGCTGGTATTAAAGGTTATAAGGTTTCATACCAGCAGCATAAAGGCAACTTAATCGTCAAGTATACCACTATCAGGATGGAGATGGATCCTGTCACGGGTACCGAACTTCCTGTAGTACATGGCTATATGTTTACAGTAGAACTTGATGAGAGATTGGACCTGTACAATGTAGTGATTGCTGAATATAAGCAATGCGAAACATTAAGGGAAATAAGGCTTGATGGGCTTTATTGGGAGGATCTTGTAGCAGGTAAACTTTTAAAGTCTCTGCTTGGGGAGCCAATCAATAAAGACATAAAATGCGAGTGCAAAAAGTAATTGCAGCAAGTATGACCATATGCACGGTATGAAGCCAAAAACATGCCTTTCGTAAAATTATAAACAACTAAGTAAATAGACGAAAAGGGGATATTGATAATGTATTATTCAGCTATTACTAAAACGAGCAATGAGGACTATCCTGGCAAGATATGTGGAGTTGTATATACGAAGGGGTGCAACTTAAATTGCGCTTATTGCTTCAGTAAGGAAACCTTAGGCACTCAACTTATATCTCAGGACGAGGTTTTCAGCTTCCTTAAGTCTAGGATTGGAAAGCTTGATGCTATATGTATTAGCGGCGGTGAACCAACTATTTATAAAGACCTTTACACTTTTGTAATAAGGCTTAAAATGCTGGGCTTTATGGTAAAACTGGACACAAATGGTACCAATCCGGAAGTTCTTGAAGAAGTCCTCCCGGTTCTGGACTACGTGGCTATGGACATCAAGGCGCCCATTCACAGGTATGAGGAGATTGTCGGCTGCAGTGTGGATACCAGAAAGATAGAAAAATCAATCAAGCTCATATCTGAAAGTGGTGTAGACCATGAATTCCGTACTACTCTTGTTCCAGGACTGACAGGGGAAGACATACATGAGATCAGTAAGTCGGTAGCCGGTTGCAGAAAGTTTGTTATCCAGCTGCACAGGGAGGAAGCCGAACCGCAGTCAAAGGAATCAGTGTTTGCAATCATGGAAGAGCTCAGACGAAATCCGGAATGCGAATACTGCGCTAGAGGCCTATGATTAATCAAATTATAAGGAGGATGAGTTTAGTGAGGGATGAAAAATTATTAGTTTATATCTATGATAGTAATGGTAATCGTGCACCGGCATTGGTGATTGAGAAAAATCCGGAACAAATTGCAGGGATAATACAGGCTACCCAATATGTGCCTGAAATAACTATTACTACAGAACTCGACCAATTCTTTTTGAATACTTCGTATGGATTCGTATTCAAGTGTACAGATCAGGAGTATCTGCAAGAGGTGTTATTACCTGTATTGATACCTATTCAGCTTGAAGAATCTTCAGTACCGGAACTTAAGATAGACTGGAGATTTTGGGCCGAAGATGATGAGAGTGAAGATTCAGATGCAGAGGTTAAGGTAGAGGTTGATGTCGAGGAGTGCAAGAAATACCTGAAGGAGAACTTCGGAGTTGAGGTATGAAGATATAGGCTTGTAATTCTTTTAACATTATTTGTATATATTAAAGTAATGTCCACAAATAATGCTAAATACACAACATGAAGGAGGATTATATATGGACGCTGAGAAATTGCCAGATTGGTATTGGCAAGGTGTAGATGCCCGTTGTGAGCTATATGAAGATATGCCGGAGTATGGTGGCAGAATTGATAATTCATGAGCGGTAGTATAATTAATTATAGAGATATCTATTTGAAGCAGGTATAAGTTTAATCCAAAGTTAATTTCAAATAATATATGTGTTTGCTTGCAGGTAGGGGGAGAGGTCGATTATGACTTCTACTCCCTACCTTTTTTGTTGAAAAAATTTTCTAGTTATAGTATAATCACTATATTAATTGTTTTTTACTAAATGGTATTTCAATACCTTTATATTTAAAGTCCCTGGGATTCATGGGCAGATAGATTAAATAGGATATAACCGTTAACATTCGTTAGCGGTTTTTTTGTTGCAATAATTCAATAGAATAACGATTCAAAACATTTTGTAGAGAGGAGGGGTATAAGTGAAAGTAGGAACCAGGAGCTTACTGATTGGTGTACATCAGTTTATTTGGCACCCAATAACGGTTTATATGGCATGGAAATGGCTTTATGGAAGACCGAGTTTTAAAGAACTGATATGTATAATCATTCATGACTGGGGCTATTGGGGTTCGCCGGATATGGATGGGAAGGTTGGAAGTAATCATCCTGAAAAAGCTGCGCTGATGGCTAATAAGTGGTTTGGCTGTGAATATTTCTACCTTTGCTTGTACCATAGTAGAAATTATGCCAAACGTCATCTGGTAAAGCCAAGCAAACTATGTTATGCTGACAAATTGTCCATTATGTATGAGCTTAAATGGTTTTACTTGCTGAGGGCGAAATTAAGTGGGGAATTGAAGCTATACAGGTATGAATCTGCGGATCTGGGCCAATTATCGCTTGAGAAAAGCGACGAGGAATGGTTTGATTGGATTCAGCCCTGGTACGCAGAAATAGGAGCAAGGCAGAAGGAAGAGTGTTTTTAGCAGTATTCTGTGAAATTAAATTATAAGGAGGATGAGTTGAATGAAAATTAATAATCTGGAGCAGATGAAAAAGGCTCTAAGAAAAGGTGTGACTTTTAAAGTCATAGACCATCAAAAACCTCAATGTGTTGGTCAAATACGGGAGGTTACCATTACCAAGAAAGTTGGAGTCTATACTGCAATTTTTGAAGACAAAGATAATGAGTTTTCCAAGGCAAATGGAGGCAAGGGAAACTGGTTGTCTTTTGACAGGGCCAGTCACTACATATTTGATAATAATAGTATCAAATGGTACGCAAAGCCTGTCGGGAATGCAGACAATAGATTGATTATGGAATTTCGCCTTTTGATAACCGGTGTCACATCTCCGAAGAAAATTTGGGATGTACTGAAAGAAGGGGAAGAGATCCTGTTGGATTCTACACAACTTGATGAATTTGAGACTTGTATAAAAACATTTCCAGAAAGTGATCAGGTTATGTATTTCTCTAAATTCAGGAGCTTACGCTTAGAAAGCTTTTATTATGGGAAGCAGAAAGATAATTTTATTTGTTCATTAAACCCTATAAAAGAACCTCTATTGGTTTAAGGAGTTGATAATATGTTTCTATCTCCACAACAGTATCCGGTTTATTTCATAACCATGTTTCTAGCAACATGGTTTTTTCTTGCTATTCTTGAAAGTAAAGGTTTATTAAAATAAAGGGTTAGGGGTTAGCCCGAACGCAGCTTATATGTAGCAAATTCCTTCCTCCTTTGATATCTTATAAGACCACTTAATATGAGGGCGTGACGATGCCGGTGGGTTTCTTATCTAAGATTAAAGAACAAAGGAGGACGTTGTATGAAGGAGCAACTTGTATGGCTTATTTATTTACTACCTTCTGTAGTAAGCTTTTTATTGTATACAACAAGAGAAGTTATCGCGAAGATAATATCCGGAGTTGTATCCAATATTGTACTACATAAAATTCAGCGAAAAACGGAAGTACCAGAGGCAGAGAACGCGGATTCCTACATAATGATAAAGACATCAAAAGAAAAAGATGAATCGTTTTCTGTAAAAGTAAAATGCGGTAAAAAGCTCCGACGCGCTTCTTGCCGCATATACATTAAATAATTATCAACTAAACCCAAGGCATCGTTTGCCCTCAATTAAATTTTACCAAATATTTTATAAATATTCAATAAAAATCTAAGTATTAAATACTTTCTAAAGCAGCTGCGAAGATCTGTCTTCGTGGCTGCTTTTTTGTTGCAACAAAATAAAACTATTCGATTATTATCTATATAATAAGTATTTTCCCTCGGGCTACGAATCATGTCGGATGACACAAACATATCAACATTCAGGACACAATGCTATCAACATTGATTAATTCAATGTGCAACTATGCGCCCAGGACACAAAGATATCAACGATCGGTTACAATGTTGCGAACTTTGTGTCCTAAAAATATAATGTTGATAACTTTCTGTCATGGAATCCGGGACACAAACATATCAACATTGGCTGTAAAACCCGCTAAACATCGATATTGCATTGTTGAATCTTTGTGTAAATGTACAAATCAAGCGATCCTGGAAATATTTTGCATCTGTATATCAATTCGTATAAAATGTGCATATTATATTTATGTATCTTTTAAGTGCCTTGAAGTTGGGTTTAAGTTGTGTTAGAATTGGAGGTGAGGAGTGATGTTTATGATTACATCTGTTGAAAAAGAACATTTTCTTGAGAATGTTGACTATTATACTGATACTTTTTATAAGAATTCGGACGGAAAGTTATTTGTAAAGATCCTGTCTAATTTTGTACATTTAACTTACCCTGGGACGAAGATAGCTTTGGATGAAAGAATGTTTACTGACAAAAACATGTTTAAGGTTAATATGCATACGATTCTTAAGGCGATGCTTGATTTACAGACCAGGGCTATTGTGAAGACTTATACTACAGGAGAGCTTGCAAAGTTTTTCGGTGTATCTATAATGACAATTAATAATTGGATTGATAATAAGCGGTTTATTGGAACTGAAAGAACAGCAAAAAATCAGAAAATAAAGATTTCAGATAATGTGCTTTGGGTATCCGCAACTACGGAACTTATTCCAATAAGGGCTGTTGTTGAATCTTGGAAATCGGAACAATTGAAGTATGTAAATCAGTCTTTGGAAGAAGAAGCAGCTGCATTTAAGCAAACAATAAAGTTTTTTGAGGAAAAGTACAATGGAAAATATGAAGACACTCTTATGAAAATATATATTAAAAATTCTGAGCAAAAACGTGATGAAGAAGAATGGAAGTATCTATTGGAAAGAGTGAAGAATGACTAATTTGCCGCCTTCGAATTTCACTCTTATTAGTGCGAGATTTAAGGATATTATCCAGAACGAAAAAGACTTTGATAAGACTGGATTACCTTCTAGTTATTCTATAAGAAGAAAAACGTATACTTTGATTGATGGTTCCAAATTTTACATTACGGAATATATTAAAGACGGCAAAATTGATATATACTTCTATGATTTGTTTCGCTGTAACGGAGCTGAGGATCATATAAGGTTTCATAGCGAATCGCATCCGGATAAAAAAGATCAGACAGTCACGGAACCCTTTCATGTACATAATCAAGAAGTTAATAACCCTAACAAAAAACGACTGCCTAATTATGAAGTCCGAGAGTTAATTCAAATTTTTGAGTGGCTCAGATTTACGTTTATATATAATAAGTTGATATAAAGTGCAACATTTTAACATCCAACCATTGTATCATTATTTATAACAAGTGTAGATAAGTATCAGCATGCTGGTACTACTCCAACAAGGTTAAATTTCAATCCATTTTCTGTTATAATATTTAACATAAATTAAGGCTGTAGGGTAGGTGAAACGATGGAATTGTTTACCAATTCAATAGATAAAGAAGATTATCTCATAAATACTTTATTGAATTATAGTAACTGCCCGCGTGTATCAATTGCAGCCCCATTTTTCACCGAAAATGAATTTCTCAATAAGTTGATTGATAATAACAGTAAAATAAGATTGGTTGTACGATTATGCATTGCTACATCATATTTTGCATTGGAAAAGATAATTAATAATCCAAATATCACAATAAAATTTTTTACAGAGCAGAATTTTCATTCTAAAATTTTTGTGTTTGATGAATTATATATAATAGTAGGATCGAGTAATTTTACGAATGGAGGTCTAAAAAATAACCGTGAAATTAATTTTGGAATACCCTATGATGACACTTGCTTTGATGATCTAAATAAATTATACGAAGAATATTGGAGAGCTGCCACAACATTAACAAAGGAAAGATTAGATAGGTTTAAAGAAATAATAAATCATAATCAGGGTAATAAAATTGATTCAACCGTCTCTCAGGATTTAGAAGATCAAGTATTTAAAAAAACACCAATGGAAAAAGCTAGAGAAGTTAGAAAAAATAATAAAGGTTCATGGAGCCCGACAGATGAGCAGAAAAAGAAAATATCGGATGCTAATAAAGGAAAAGTAATATCTCCAGAACATTTAAAGTTGATGAATGAATCTGCAAAACTTCATTTGTCGAAACCTGTAGTGTGCCTAAATACAGGGGTAAGATACAATTCTATGTTAGAGGCCGCTGAACAGTATTATTATTCAAAGCGCAGCTATGGATACATTAGTGATGTATGTAAGGGGAAAAAAGAGCATTACAAAAGAGACATATGGCGGTTCGAGGATGATTACTTAAAGCTGTCCAAAAATGAAATTCAAGCCCAAATCGATGAGTTAAACAAGGAATCTGAGGTTAAGGAGAAATATAAGGAAAAAACAAAACTACTCTTTAGGGATAAAATATATGACTCTATGGCTGATCTCGGTAAATTTCTAACAAGTAATACAAGCCATTATGATTTTCGTTCCATATCCGCACTAATAAATCAGTATCGTAAGTTGAATTGCTCCTTTTTCAAGATTAATACGGAATTAGGTACTGAGTACGTCTATTTTGCAGACTATTATCAAATATTTAAAAACGGACAGTTAATTGAAGAAGAACCAGTTGAAAACACTATTCACGCGGTTAAAGCAAATTGTGAAAAAGTATTTGATATAGAACTTGGTGATATGAAAATAGTTGATGCTCTTACTTCAAAACAACTAATATTCTGTAAATATGAAGGCAAGTATTATAGGTCTATGGCAAGTATTAAGAATCAATGTTTTGATAGAGAACTTAGTAAAAAGGAGCTATTTAGATTAATAAAAAATAATGATTATCAACTGCTCTGGAAAGCAACCGAGGTAGACATAATTTTATCAAGCAAAAAAACGTATTATATAAAAAATAATACTATATTTAAAAACAAAAATGATTATATCGACAGAAATGTTACCGAGATAAAAAAAGATGATATGTTAATCGAATTAGGGATTGATTGGTAAGTTCGATATATCTAGTGTTTTCGGGTAAATAAATATCTACTACGCAAAGAGCGTTTTTAGTCTCTCTGATTATACCTAAACTGTATTAGGTATAATCAGAGGGAAGATAATATTAAAAATTATAGCATTCTAAAGAAACAAAACTACCTTCATTTGTGAAGTAGAATTGCCATGATATTTATTATTTAACATACGTTCATACAATTAATTATATCGTTTACTTATATGAAAAAGCACATAATTATTCAAAAAATATTTTTTTACTTATGAGCTCTCTTATTACGGATATCTAATTCATAATTCATGCCAAAGGGTTACTGTTAATCAGATCTCTCTTTTCCTTATCCCTTATATGCGTATACACCTGAGTTGTTGAAATATCCTCATGACCAAGAAGTTCCTGTAGGGCCCGGAGGTCTTTATTGCCATGCAGATACATTAGAGTTGCTGCAGTGTGACGAAGTTTATGGGTTGAATATTTTTTCACATCCAGGCCGGCAGCGGCAATATATTTCTTGACCATATACTGTACTGTTTTTTTACTGATTCTTTGTAGCCTTTCACTAAGAAATAGTGCATCCTTATCTTGCGTGCTTTTGGGACGTACTCTTTTATAAGAATCTATTGCCCTGGTACATGATGCTGAAAGAGGTATTTTTCTCTCCTTGTCTCCCTTCCCTATTACTGTTAAAACATTGTTCTGGATATGGCTCAAATTAATTCCTACCAATTCAGACAATCGCAAGGCACATACTAAAAACAATGTTATTATTGCATAGTCCCTTTGATGGTGCTCACCTTTTATTACACTCAGAAGCTTGATGCTCTCTTCGTCGGTCAGGTATTTTACTTCCCTCTTATCTAACTTTATGTGGCTTTCCTTCCGTGTAGGATTTCGGGTTATCAACTCTGCAGTTATTTCCAAATAATTAAAGAATGATTTCAAACAGGCCAGACGCTTTGATTTTGTTCTTTTAGCAGGAGCTCTGTCAGCATCGTTAGTAATTGATTTTTTATTGGCTTTCGGATTATCTTGTTTTAAAGGTTTTATATATGCTAAATATTCTGTAAGCTCGGTTGTTTTTAAGTTTTCCAAGTCTTTCAATTGAATGTCAAGGATGTCTATGTTATCAAGTCCGGATTCTGAAGGCAGATGACTTTTATTCTTTTTATAAAGCCTCAAAAACAGCCGTAATTCATAAAAGTAATCCTCAACGGTTTTCAAAGAAGCTCCTTTTTTAACTTGAATGTGTCTTAGAAATTCCTGCACATATACAGGAATTTCCTTTAATAATAGCTGGTTCATTATTGACTCCTTGATAATTAATGATTTAATTAACTATTATATGAGGGTTGTTAGTTTAATTTTACAGATATTGCGTCATATAGTTTGGGGTTTTCTTCTCGATCTGTATATTCTTCACTATTTCCATTTAATATAGTTATTTTCCCTATTATTTTCTTTTCATTATAATAAACTAAATAATATTTTTCGTTCAAAGTAACCTTGCATTTCATTTTTTCAACTCCATCTCTAAAGCATTTTGGTACTTATCCTGGTACTTATTTCTTTAGCATCTGCTCCATTTATGGAACTGTTTAAAAGATATTTATTTGACTCCGCCTCTTTTATTAGTTGTCCACCGTAAATTAAGAGGATTATATATTATGTTTGTAAACCTTCAACATTATTCCTTCATCAACAAAGACATAGCCCGTTTTGTACCTGAGAGCATAGAAAATGTATCCAATGTCACCCTCACAGGATATTATTAAAAGCAAAAAGGATGCCAGCCCAATATAGAACCATAAGCTTAGGTTTAAAATGTAGAATATAAACATTGTACTTAAGAATAATATTCCCAATACAATCAACGGAGTAGCTGCAATAATGACAACTTGAAACCATAATATGGGAGCTAGCGGAGTACACGTGGCGTTAACCTTTAAAAAATCACATTTGCATTTCACTCCAATAATGTAGCCGCCATACTTATGTAAATATTCATGTGGAAATCTGGTAAGCACGAAAACAACAAAGAGGATCGGCCAGAAAATTTCATTAAATAAATATTCCATCGGTATAAAAATGAATAACAGTAAAAATGGCAATAATTGAGCTGTAAAGCCTATAAGATTAAGCTTAAATTTATACTCTTTAAAAAAAATATAATATTGCAAGTCGAAAGAATTGAAATATTTATTCAAATTCATTACCCCTTTTTAAATTAATAGGATTGCTTCCTTTTCTATTAGCTATATATTTCGTACGTTTTTAATACATGTGAATTGAATTATAAAGTGGCCACGTTTTGAACCATAAGTTAGCCGAAAAAGGTACCTTTGAACCTATTTTCAAGAGATAGAATATTGCATTTTGAAGCATATATTTGCCAAGATTAATTTTTTGAAGCATAAGCTTGCCAGAATTTTTTATCTGTGATAAATTTTTTTCTATAAATATTATAACATTTTCTAAAAATATATCAAAATATAAGTAATACCTGAGTTATAATAGAGTTGATATTACTCTAAATAGAATTACTTTTCAATTTTAGGCTCAAGAGATAATTCAGCCATTATTTCTCTCCAAACTTTTAATGATTCAAATTCATAAAATACAAGTGGTGATTTAGATATATAATCACTTATTCTTAAAATGTTTGGATATAATCCATCATTAGTTATTTGAATTACAGCAGCTTTTATTTCTTTATAAAACTGTTCTTGTCTTTTTGTCTTTTCCAACTTTCTATATTCAAACCTTTTTTTTGATATTTGCCTAGACAGATCTGGCAATCTTTTTTGTATTGTCCTAACAGATATACCAAGCCTTTTTGCGACTGCAGTTAAGGGTGGCGGTGGTATCTCATTGCTATCTAAAATATTTTGCAAATCTGTACGTAATTTGTTTTCATCAATTATAGCTTTTTTAAAATCTCGCCTTTTATAATCCACATTCTGATTTTCAATATGAAACACACATTCCGATTCTTTTGTCAGTATCCCGTATTTTAATAAATCTAATAAAGATATTTGCATTCTATAACATATTATTAATAAAGCTTCTATGTTTGGTATCCACCTACCTTCACACCAAAATCTTATACTGGCTATAGGTATATTGAAAAATTCTGAAATATTTGGAATAGAATCATTAAAATACTTATTCTTTAATATATTTAAAGCTATCATAATATTCTCGCGTCTGGGTAAAGATTTCAATTTATTCGTTTCTGATATTATCTTACCAATTTGATCTGCAGCCCAAACTTGGAAATCTAAATTAATCATCACTTCTTCATCTCTTTTTAGATCAGCAAAATCATTTCCTAACCAACGATGACATTTATTGCAGTATCCCGGTCTCGAACAAGTATCTAAATTATATTGAACCTTTCCGCAATCATGATATGTACAGTTAAATTGAAGTTTTGTTTTATGTACTGGGCAAATAGTTAGAGAACTAAAAGACCATAATAATAGATCATAAATTTCAATGTTATTTTTTTTTAAATATTCATAACAAAATGGGCAATAGCCCTTCATTCTTCTAATAAGGTTGTGTTGAGGTAAAACACTACTCCAAGGTACTAAAGTTAGACTTGATAAATTATTTTTACACACTTGATTACTAAATGCTGTTAAAAAAATATTTGATTTACTACTAACACCATTTAAAGCAGTACTATTATTTCTATAAAATGAATTCAAATGCGGAATATTGAAAGAACTATTATTTCCCCTCTCCTCTTTTATTAGGCACTGTAACAGACTACTTACAGTAATTTTATGTGTGATAGCTAGTCTGTTAATGTAGCTCGTAAAGTTCTCTACATTAGGTGTTCCAACTCCAATTGGATCCAATGAGTAAAACCTGCTTCTTTTTGAAAAATTCGGAAGCTCTAAGTCAAGATCCTGAAAAGATATATATTTATTATTTTGCTTTCTCCAATTGTCCAACTTCATCACGCATCGGTTTTCGCTGACCTACATTATGTTTTTTCTTATTTTTCCCTACACTTTTACCACATTTGTCGATATTTGTAGTTTTTTCACCATTCGAAGAATTTATACCAAGTATTTTATGCAGATTTATCTTTTTTTCTTCATTATCTTCTAGAGTAGATTCACCTTCAATTGCTTCAATAGCCATCTTCTCGGCTTTAGAAAGAGAAAGTGAGTGTTTTTTTAGCAATTCAAAATCTATTGATTTATAACCTTCATGTAAGGCTTCATTAAGGCACCTCTCCAACCAATTTTTCAGAATACCTACACATCCTATTGTTCTCTCATAAATGAAATCCCAATACTTAATAAGGTTACTTTCTTTTTCTAGAGGCATATGGCTCTCAAATGTTTTTAATACACTATTGAATATATATAGGTCATCATTGCTATCAGCTTTATACCGGGGAAAGTGTATATCAATAGTTCTACGGCTTAATTGCCCGCTTAAGTTGACAAAAGGCAGCAGCTCATATGTCCCAATTAAAACATGGATAACATTTGTCATATTTGATAAGGATTTTATTGTATCAAGTTGGTCCTGATATCTTCTACCACTAGCCATTTTTGTAAAATGTTGTGCCTCATCAATAAGAAATGTAACTGTCCTTCTATAATGAAAAGCACTTTCCAAGGATTTCCTCAATTCCATAGCAGTTGTTTTTTTACTTGTAAGTGCATATTTACTTTTAAAATTAGATTTTAAAAAAAGCTGATCATAATCAATTTTTTTGTCAATCATTGGTTCATTTAATTCTTGAAGTGCTCTTTTATAATAATCTATCCAGCTAAACTTTCCTGAGTCAGGTGAAACGATTTCCATTCCCACTATCGGAATGAAACTTTTATCATTTTCCATTTCTGATAGCATTTCCTGAATAACAATTTTCTCGACCTTCTTTCTTAATGTGGTTTTCCCGACACCAGTCGGTCCAATTACCATAAAAATTGAATATCCTTCCGGGTTTTTAATCGTATCTAATACCTGTTTTGTAGACTTCACTAGTAAGGGGTGAGCTACAGTAAATTCGTGAAAATATTTTGCTCTGTTCTCAATTGGTTGTTCCAATAAACATATGGGGAAGCCACTATTCTTTGTCATCAGTAAACTCCATAAACACTTAAGTTTTTAATATTAGCATTTTCTTCAAAACAAATATCTTTTTCTATGTTTTCCTTGGATTCTTCGCATTGATTTCCAATGTTGTTAAATACCTGTTTTGCTTCAAAATCCTTTAGCCTTTGCATTTGAATAGCTTCAATTTCTTCATTTTCCCTGATGAATTTAGCAATTTTTTTTGCAGTAATACTTACTTTCATAGATGAATTTTTCTTCTGTTTTCTAATCTCTTCAGTAATCATCTGCAACTCTTTTTCTGTCCTTCCCTTGAGTATTGAATAGTATTCTGAAATACATTTTACCCAGTTCCCTTTTATATAAGCATATGCTATTCCAATATCATAAGGATCATAACGAATTGGAACCTGTTTATTCTCAACTCCCGGATCTTTCATCAGATCCGACCAATAGTATAAACAATTTATTCTAACTCCCTGTCCAACCTGGACTTTAGCACAACCTTTTCCCGTGGTCGCCAGGGAGATTATCTTAAAGATATCATCAAATGGAACAAACCTCTTGGGTCGACTCCCCGATGTTGTCATACCTAATTGAAAAGCATCTCGTGGTTTTTGTCCCAAAGCCGGATGTTCAATTGTATCATATACCTCATAGGCCCAAATACAGAGCCTTTCATGCAAAAGATTCAAAGTCCATATTGCATGCTGTTTTGGATTGACACTTTTTGTTACCTGCCTGACATTTTTCATAATCTGCGTGTTACCATGTAAATTGTTAATGAATTCAGTATTAGTTGTCCCGAATAGCCTTTCAATAACTGATCCAAATCGGGCTTTAGCTGGAGGCCTTTGTTTTTTCAAAACCTCATAGTGTGCTAAAAAAGTTTCGAAGTATACACTGTTAAATTCCTTCCCCCCATCAATTACTATTGATTGTGGCAGTCTGTTATGTCTCCTAACACATTCACGAAGAGCCATCATAACTGAACGATAGCTTGGTGGATCAAATGTAACATATACTGATAGAATTCTCCTGGCAAACGCATCAGATAAGAATGTAATCCAACACCTTCCTAAATTTCTATGTATGCGGGAGTGAATTAATTCCAAATCCAATTCAGTATGATCAATATGTCCTATTTCAAAAGGCCGGTCTCCATGCCTTGGAGTGGTCAGTGTTAATTCCCAATAAAATTTTTCATACTTGTAAGCAGCTCGATTTCCCATCCTTTTTTTTACTTGTTCCTCTTTTTTTCTATTATTAATCATATTACAGAAAGTCTTATAACTGGGTGCAAGTAATCCTCTTTTTTCACATTCATTAAGTAGAGCACCATAAACAGCAAATCTTGACTTCTGTTTTTTCGTTTCATAATCATTCTCTATAAATTCATTTGCTATTTCTAATGATTCGTCCGGCAATTTATTAGTTCTGTTTCCTTTCATTTTATGATCCGGTATTAATCCAACATAACCATTGCCATAAATCTCTTGTGCATCCTTAAAACTTTTTATCCAACGTCTTATTGTCCTGGCAGGAACTTGTAATTGATCTGATTCCTGTCCACTCAACACTTTTTTAACACACTTATACCGGTAATTTGCAATTTCCAGATCTTCTTTATCGGCTTTTAAAATAATATCCTTATGTTTTGCAGCCGGATATATATCATTGTCATTGTTAATTCCTTTTATCCTACCCTGATTTGCATATGCTTCAAAAATATCATTCGGTAAATTAATATACTTTTTTGTATCTGAAGACAAAGATATATCATATTCGCCAACATTAATAATCATCCACCGAACTCCATCCCAAAGTACTCTTTGCCCAACCTCAATATTCATAGTAGATATTTCATATATGGATTCATAATTGCTTTCAATGATATTTCCATATGCTTTTGCATGCTCTAAGTTTCTATATACTTTTACTGTGTCAGGCTCAGCTATACAGTTCTTATAAATATCAACGTATATTTCTTCTCTACTGATCATTAAATAAATATCATCTGAAGTTGCATTTGCTGTACTTGTAATTAATTCAGATAATAAAACTCCGAGATTTTCACCTATCAAAGTTTCTATTTCTCTTTTTGCATTCTCAGTAACAACTGTTGAAGCATCTGTTAAATAATCTTCCAGGAAAATGATATTCCTTTGAAAAATCCAATCAATTTCTGAAGAAGACCTTAACTTGTATTGCAAACCATACTTTGCTGCATACTCTTCTCCCGGTGAGCATCTCCATGTACCGTTTTTCTCCCTGACATACCTATTTGGAGAACGGACAGAAAGCTTTAATAGTTCCTCTTCCGTTTTCCACTCCTCCCAGTATGCACCATTCTTGTGAATAACAAAAAAATCCGGTGTAGACATTACTCCAATATTTTTATCGTCCTTTGTTGGGTAGTTAAGTTTTATTGAAGGTGGCTGATCATAGTATTCTAAAATATCAGGATCATGTTCCTTCTCATAAATCGAAGCAAGTTCAACACGATGGCTTTCAAATTGTATTGTCAGTCTCATTTTCCTACTTGGATACCTACCAGATACATTGTATTTACCTCCACCGACAACTCTACTAGGTTGAGAATTTCTTATATTTTGAATTAATGTTTTTGCGGCATTTTGTATTTTATTTTCAATACTCCACACATCAAATTCTTTTTCACTAAACATAATAAATAGACACCTTCCATACCTACTTTATAAGCAAATACTTTTTGATAAAAATTCTTTATAGCCCATACTCTTCCAGCTTTGATTTCCATATTGATTTAAACCTACTATCTTTTAGTATTATCCCATCCGGTAAATTTAATTCAATTTTCCTTCTACTGGGGTACTCATTATCTTTTATCAAACGTTCAATGACATCTTCAATGATGTGGCAAAGATGTACTTTCCTTTGATTACTTTTATTGCTTAAATGCTCCTTATATCTTTTTGAAATCTGTTTGCATAAATCAGGAAAGTATCTTAGTATAATCCTCTTATTAACGCCTATTTTTTCTGCGACTTCTATCATTGGTAAAGGATGTTCAGCATTCAAATATGTTTCCAAACTTATTTTCATATTCTCAAAATCAAGCTTTTTTCTTTTTTGTTTTGTTCCCGAAATGTCAGAATTAATCTTAACAACATTTATATCGTTTTCCCTAGTTAAATTATCAGTTTTTAAAAAAACATCTGGCAACCTGAATCCAAAAACATATCCTAAAAGCAATAATTTATCCGTAACTGCTCAGGCATTCCAAACAGACCCGGTTTCATGGTAGGATTAGACCATCACCTATGCGCGTGATGTCACCGACCAGATCGGGTCGAAAAACAAGGGATACCATTCCGGCATCCCCTGAGTGTGTAAAACTGAATACGCCTACCTTACAGGGACAAATGGCTGCCCTTTTACTGCCAATACAATGGCCTCCATCGCATCAATTCCATTTTTCTTTGCCGTGGATAAATAGCTTCTTACCCGGCTAAATACGTTGGCCCCATCCTTTCCGCGGAAACATCCTGATATCTTCTGCCGGAGCTTCTGCATCCTCAAGTCCCGTTCGGCCAAGTTGTTATGGAAGGGCACGTCAAAATCATACATGAAGGCCAAGGTTTCAATATCAAACTGCTGAAGCTTTAGCAGTAACTGCAATGGCTTGCTTTTCTTCAGTTTGCCCTTTTTATTCAGTACTTGCGGGCTTTTCATGGAATCTTCCGTAATACCTTCGGTTAGAATTTTATGGTACCGGCCATACCATATTTTTGTTTCTTCCTCAGGCATTTTGGTAAAACCCTGTTCCTTTAAGCCCTCTACTCTGCGATAGATTTCAATCAACAGGTCCGCCATTTTATCTGCCCATTCCTGATGGTAGTTTTCAACTACATCCTTCAGGGAACGCAGATGATGGGAATTGCATTCTCCATGGGTGCATCCAATGAAGCGGTAGTAGGGCTTCCAGTGGTCATGTACGGCTGTGCCCGTAAAGTGCGGCAGAATGCCGATGTCTTTGGCAGCCTTTTCTCCACGTTTGTCATGCACGGCATAATAGGTCAGGTTCTCCGTGGAAGCTACATGCAACCATTTGGTTTGCCCTTGGGCTCTCATTCCCGTCTCATCAAAATGAGCTACATCGGAATCGGTGATCTGTTGCTTAATTTCCTCTACCGGGTTTTCCAGCTTGTTATACAGCCCGTATGCCGCATTTACCAAGGTCCCCTCACTTACCGTCTGTCCAGTGAAATTCTTTATTGTGTCAGCAGCTCTTTCAAGGGGGATCAACTGGTATAGTGTGAGGTAATTCATCAATGCCTGCATATTTGCACCATACTGTGTAGGTTGGCTAACCTGTGGCGGAAAATCTGTTTTGTGCACCTTCCCGCATTTTGGGCACACTACCTCGTAGGTAACATGCTCTGTTACCCGTATCTTGGGTTTTGGGATATCAAATACCTGCCGGGTTTTCTTTGTACACTTGACGTTATTCAATTCACAACCACAATCACAGTCTCCCGGGGTTTTATACTCAATCACTTCATCAGGATTTTGCACTTTTTCCAGTGTTTTTCCCTCGTGGCCCCACTGGCCACCGGTAGGCTTCCCTGTCTTCTGCCGGCTGTTTTGAGGCTTTTTGTATCCGTCTGATGAGGGAGGCTTGCTGCTGTTGCTGCTATTTTTGTTAAGGCGGGCTTCAAGCTCTGTAATTCTTTCGTTTAGTTTCTGGTTTTCAAGCTTCAAATCAAATATCTCTTTATTTAGCCCCGCCATTGATTCTTTAACAAGAGTTATAACTGAATTTATACCTTCATTGTAGGTTTTTATTATTAATGACTCATCCACTATATTCACCGCCATTCAACCTTTGATACTATTATATTGGTTGAATTGGGGACTTTTCATTGATAAAATATTACCATCTGCTTAGTACGTCAATTTTGTCAATGGCTGAGCAGTAACATTTATCCAAGCGTGGAATAGTCTTACCATTTGCCCAATACCAAACTGTTGACTTTGGAATCTCCGTCAATTTACTTAAACGAGTTATATTGTTAGATGTATTAATTATATGTTTTAGATTCTCCTCCAATATTTCTCTGGAAGGAAGAATGCTTATAACTGGAGCCATGGAAATTAACTCACCAATATTACAATTCACCCATTTCTCCCAGTCGTCTGTTTTTATTAACTGACTTACATTTTGATCGTATCCTCTGCCCAACCATGCTCTACACCTTGGACAGTAACCATTACAAATTTTTCTGTGCAGAAATGGAATCTTGCTATTACATATAGGACATCTGCTCACCAGCCTTGTATTATGTATATTGCAGATGTTACTTACTTTCAAAGTCCAAGCCAAAGGCATATATATCGGTTTATTTGCAATTCTCCATTCTTCAAGGCAAAACGGACACCATGAAGCTGTATTTTTTGATAAACCTTGATAAGGAATCACATTCCGGTAAGAGAGCATTGTTGTGAAAAGAATGTCTTTTCTACATACCATTTCAGAAAGCGCATTAGCAAAATCATCCGCATTTTTGCCATTACCATTTAATATATGTGTGTAACTGTAGAAACTATTTCCTCCGTTGAATGAGCTGTTCAAAATATAATACTTATCAAGTATTGGTGCCAGCTCTAATTTTATTAATGTTCCGACATATACAGAATGAGCTTTTGAAATCCTAGTAATATAACTTGTCAGGCTCTCCGTATACGCTGTATTTAATCCTATAGGTTCTATGTTATACAGTTTACTGCGGGAGAAACAAGAACCTTCTTTTAAGTAACTTTCTTCATTACACATAAGCTCACCAAATGTTTTTATAAAAATTATTGCCAATCATTGCTAGTTTTATATGTTTATGATAGTTAATTTTTAAATCAATTTATATATTTTACTTAAAAACAAAAGGTCTATACAATGTCCAGATCTGTAATCACAGTGAAGGTTCTCTTTTTTTGCTGCTGTTTATTGTCCTGCATGACCATCAGTTAATCACTCACAGTAACTTTTTATCCTTAATGCAAGACCGATTCTTTGATCTACCGCTGTGATCATTTATCACATATCACCTTTTTGATTGTCAAGGTCGATTACTTTTGATACTTGAATTCCTCCTTTCATGCAAAAAGCAACTTGATCTATCCGACAATAAAACAAACGATTTATTTATTCATATATACTGTTCTTTTAGTTGCTTCATGAGCATATTACGGTGGTTCTAGGCCTAATATCTTGCTTTTATTCGGAATTCCGTATATACTTAACATGTTGTCTTGTTAATTTTAACCAGGGAGCATGATATGGATTACATCACATTTAAAGAAGCTGCCCAAAAATGGGAAATTTCTGAACGCCGGGTACAGGTCCTATGTAAGCAGGGACGTATTGATGGCATTCAACGCCTTGGCAAAGCTTGGGCTATACCTAAAGGTTCTATGAAACCTCTAGATAAAAGGAAATCGCAATAGGTGTTGCTGACAAGCCATTTGCGGGAGGTGCCATTTTGAGTACACTACAAAAGCTATGATGACCTATACTATCAGAAAACTGGTATGGTGGAGGTCATTTTGTCACATTTATTGGATCTGCAGAAATTTTACCCTGGAGATATAGAAATAACAAATAAACATGAAACACCTGATAGAATAATAGTGCAATTAAAGTCAAGAACAAAGAGTCAAAAGTGTCCTAGCTGTGGGTGTGAATCTAATCAATATCACAGCACATATAAGCGAAAGATAGTTGATTTGCCGATTCTAGGCAAATCCGTTCTTCTTTTAGTTACTGCATATAAGTACGATTGTAATAACCCAGACTGCGATCAGAAAGTATTTGCAGAAGAATTAGATGGTTTTGCGGGGTGGTATAGAAGAAAGACAGAACGGTTAGAAGATCTCATTTTGACAATTGCTTTGAACACTAGCTGTGAAGGTTGTTCACGAATCTGCAAATACATGGGTATTGATGTAAGTGGCGATACAATAATCCGATTATTTATTAAATATGCAGAAAAACAGGATGTTTCTTGTAGTGAAATTATCGGTGTTGATGATTGGGCTTACAAGAAAGGGCAGAAATACGGAACCTTAATCTGCGATGGAAGAACTCATAAGCCAGTTGCAATACTAGATGGACGTGATGGTAGTGAGTTAAAGAAATGGTTGCAGAATAATAAACATATAAAAATGATTACACGCGACAGAGCGAGTGCATATGCAAAAGCCATATCGGAAGTGTTACCTGATGCCATGCAGATAGCAGATCGGTTTCACCTGCACCAAAATTTGTTGAAAGTGATAAAGGATACTTTATCAAGAGAGATCCCAAACAAAATTATGATTCCAGATGAATCTTCAAACAATGAAATAGAACCTCGGTTATTGATAGAACAAAATAAAAAAAAACGAGCTGACAGATAGTGAAAAACAGCGTAAGGAAGATATTATTCGGATACAAGAACTCTTAAATCAGGGGTATCAACCTTCCTACGTCAGAAAGCTTACAGGACATACTTATAGGACAATTCGCAAGTACAAAACAGGGGATCCTGATGTTCTATGCAGGAATATTTCAACGGGAAAAAAGAGAGAGTCTAAGCTTGATGCCTACAGGAATCTCATTATTACAAAACTATCTGATGGAGTTATATTGAAAGATATATTATCCATTATTACTAGTCAGGGCTATGAAGGGAAAACAACTAATTTTTATGATTATTGCAAAAGATTAATAGAAGAAAATGATATAGAATATCATACAAGTAAAAATACTGTAGGAGCACCAATCAATCGGACAAAGCTTCATGCCTATTTTATAAATAGAAAAGATATCTTTGATTTCCTGTGGTTGAATAGAGAAATAGCTAGCCCTGACAAGGAGATCATTTTTAAGAAGTATCCGGTATTGCATCATATGCACGCATGTATTAGGGAGTTTAGAGAAATATTTATCACAAAGAGTCTCGTTTATCTTTATCTATTTATTGAAAAGTATCAGAAATCCGTGATCGGAAACATAAGAACTTTTGTAAGTGGATTATTAAAAGATATTGAAGCAGTTGAAAATGCTGTTTCAAGTCAATTGAGTAATGGCTTCTTAGAAGGTGGAAACAATAGACTGAAAATGATTAAAAGAATGATGTATGGAAGAGCGGGGCTTCCACTATTGAGAGCCAAGGTATTATGTTAGTTTTTGCCATACTCGAATATGCGGAAGAGCCCCGGATTAAGCCGAAATATGTAGTATAACCTGCTCCAATAAGAAAAATATGGGAAGTGTTAGTAAAAAGGCAATAACTATATAAACCTAACACAATGAAATTTGAAAATTTAATATCATTTACTGACCAGACACTGAGCTAACAATGATGCATACTCCATTTTCCAGTTGAATCGCCTAGGTTTTATCCCCGGGGGCTTTACTACAGATATAGAGTTTTTAAGATAATCGATTGTATTTCAAAGCCCTCGTGCAATTAATCTTGTCAGCTTTAGAAAATCATACTGGGTACCAACAAGAATGTGCATGAGTTTTAGCAGCAAAAACAATATGAGTGCCGCATAAAGCTGGTTCAACACAGAGTTGTAGCTGGTCCCATAGAACCTCTTGATCTTAAGGTGCTGTTTAATCCATTTGAAGAATAGTTCGATCTGCCACCTTAATAGATAAATATCTGCAATCTCTTCCGGACTAAGATCAAAACAGTTCGTGAGAATGAAAAAGGGTTCACCTGTAGAGAATCAATTACCTCAACTGCTCTAAGTGAATGCTGCATCCGCATATAAAAGCCTCCGAGGATAACTTCTTTATCCTTCCTTGGTGCAACGGTCGTATTCTTTGCAGTCCAGATATCCTCGATCAATGAGATAGGTGCTATCGGGGACTGTCAAGAAGGTAGATATTTTATCCGTATCATGGATGATCCCTTCGGACATATGTATTTTGAAGCCTTTATTCCTATGTCTGTTTTATTGGTTCAGTTCAATTTCTATTATCTTTTCCTTTTCGTCAATGCGATTAAATAGAGGTTTTTCCCTGTTAACTTCTTTGCCAGAAATAGTGCCAACAAAATTCGAAAGTGATTCCCATGTAATATTTTTGGCATTTATTTGTGTCTGAATATTTTGAGCCGTTTCGGGTAAAAATGGTAAAATTAATACTGAGGCAAATCGTATACATTCAAGCAAATTGTAAAGTACTGTACCCAGACGTTCCTTTTTGTTTTCTTCTTTGCCAAGTAGCCAAGGTGCGGTTTCATCGATATATTTATTAGTTCGTCTAAGCAGTGACCATATTTCATCAAGTGCATCAGATACATGTAGATGTTCCATTTGCTTCTCAACTTTTGAAGGAACTGAAAGAGCAAATTCAATAAGTTCCTTATCAATACTTTCTAGAGCCCCACAAAAAGGAATTATACCACAAAAATATTTTTCTACCATTGCGATAGAACGATTCACAAGATTACCAAGGATGTTGGCAAGATCTGAATTAATTCGGCTTATTAAAAGTTCATATGTTATTGTTCCATCCTGTGCAAAGGGCATCTCATGCAACAAGTAATAACGAACAGCATCAACACCGAAGTGTCTGACCAAATCCTCTGCATATATTACGTTACATTTAGACTTAGACATCTTTTCAGTACCATATAGGAGCCATGGATGACCAAATATCTGCTTGGGTAATTCAATATTAAGAGCCATAAGCATTATAGGCCAGTAAATAGTATGAAAACGTAGAATATCCTTACCAATTAAATGTACATTTGCTGGCCAATATTTATTAAAGAGGTCTCCACTTTCACCATCGGGGTTGTAATCGAGCGCAGTAATATAATTAGACAAAGCATCAATCCAAACATATATTATATGCTTGCTATCAAAACTCACTGGAATACCCCATGAAAAGGAGGTGCGAGATACGCATAAATCCTGTAGTCCTACTTGTATAAAGTTTCTAATTATTTCATTTTTACGAGACTCTGGTTGTATAAAATTGGGGTTTCGTTCGATGTATTTCTCAAGTCGATTAGCGTATTTACCTATTTTAAAAAAATAGGCCTCTTCGCTGGATTTCTCAACAATACCCCCGCAATCTGGGCATTTATTATTGGTAATCTGAGTATCTGTAAAAAAGGATTCGCAAGGTATACAATACCAACCCTCATATGAAGATTGATATATATCGCCTTGCTCATAGAGTTTTTTAAAAATTTTTTGTACTGTTTCTTTGTGATAGATGTCGGTAGTCCTAATAAATTTGTCATAACTTATATTCATAAGGTCCCAAATTCTGCGTATCTCATCAGTAATTATATCCACGTGCTCTTGCGGTGAAATACCTTGTATTTCTGCCTGCTTTTGTATTTTTTGACCATGCTCGTCAGTTCCAGTCAAAAAAAAGACATCATAACCAATAAGACGATTGAACCGTGCAATAGCATCAGCTAACACAACCTCATAGGTATTTCCAATATGAGGTTTACGTGAGGCATATGCGATTGCAGTTGTAATGTAATACTTTTCATTGTTCATACTACTTAAAGCCTCCATGTATTTAAACTGTATACTTAATCTAAACCACTTTTATTACATTATACCTACTTGACTTTGTAAATTTCTACTAACAGCATTTTACCATACCATTCACATTCGTTCAAGCTATATAATTTAAGCCGGTTATCCGCTTATTGCCTGTGATTGCCAATGTTCTAGACTTTCAACTATATTATCATAATATCAGCGCCCCATAAAGGAGAAACTGATATTATGAGCAGAAGAAAAGTCGAAATAAAAATGAAGCATGCAACCTATGAGCAAATCCAGAAACTTTACCGAGAGACAAGCGATGCAGACCTTAAAATCCGGTACCTCGCTATGCTCAAGTTCATGGAAGGCTACACCAGCCTCAAAGTAGCTGAGCTATTAAATACATCAGATTCCACAGTAAGAGAGTGGCTTAACCGATATAATCCATTGGGTCTTGATGGATTGATACCTCAAAAACCTAAGGGGCCTTTATGCCGACTAACGGATGAGCAACTTGCTCAAGTATACCAGGTACTTTTGGAGTCTCCCAGAGAACACGGCTTCAACAAAAGTAACTGGACCATGTCGGTCTTGAAAATATGGATTAATAGAAAGTTTGGTGTCAACTATGCAGCAGGCAGTTTATATGATCTAGTCCACAGAATCGGCTACTCTGTTGTTGTCAATAAAAAAAGTGCAATAAAGGCGGAGAAATTTGAGCAGGTCAAAAAGTATCGAAAATATATTAAAAATATCGGGCGGAAAAACGGGATCAGTTTTGGGCGGAGTATGATCCCATTCTTACCGCATTTATTCCACGGTCCTCTTGACAATGAGCCTCTGATGGCATGTCACCAGGCATCTACCGGCACCACCCATTCCGAACAGGTAAGAAATCCTTCGTAGCATGGCTGATGCCTGGCTTGGGAGCCTAACATGCCATCCTACTCATTGTCAAGAGGCTTTCGCGGCATAAACACTGCCTATTTTACTCTACTGCCGGTGTCTTTGTTGATATCAAGACGGTTACTTTAATCTAAATAAGTCACAAATCTCTGATATGCCTTGTAATGCGTAAAATTTTCTCCTATGTCGCTGTATAAATCATAGAAAGGCAATTTGCAATATTTAATAATACCCGCCCTTGTCATTTGAACACATTGTTTGTTAATCGTGTCTCGAAGTTCTACAATGTTATCTGACAGAAGATGATAGCCTTGTAATAATGCCTGCAGTAACTCGATAATATCCTGTTCTTCTTGTTCCTGCTCTTGCTGGCGTGAAAGAAAATCATAGTAAAAATCCAGTAATTGTTCATATGTCGGATTTATCATCTTAATGTTTCCTCCTCCGTTTCTTCGACTTCCAGTCCGACATTATCAGTGGACAATTCTTCAGGGACAGCTGATTTTCTTGGTCTCCCTCGTTTACCAGTGTGAGAAACAAGTCCTTCACGCTCCCGCATTCTGTAACTGTCACCATTGATGACTATGAAATTACAATAGTGGACGAATCTATCAAGAATAGCGGTAGCTAACACTGGGTCGAAGAGGATTTTGCCCCATTCCTCGAAAGTCTTGTTGTAGGTGATGATAGTCGAACGTTGCTCATAACGCTTTGCAATAACTTCGTAGAAGTCATCCACGCTAGTCTGGTTTAGCTTTCGAAGACCCAATTCATCAATGACCAATAAGTCAGGCTGTGTATATTTTTTCAGGCGCTGCCCAAATGAATTATCCACACGGGACATATATAGATCTTCTAACATATCATTCAGAGTGATAAAGAGAACGGAGTACCCTTGAGTAACAGCTTTAATACCGATTGCTATGGATAAGTGGGTTTTCCCGGCCTTATGTGAATCTTTACATAAGGCCGGATATGACAAGTATTTGGTTATGTAAAGATTTCGCTGAAAGTACTGATAATATCAAGTACCTCCAGCAAAAAACTTTACATAACTATAAACGAGTTAATCCAATTCTTTCAACCATTCCATTAATGATTTGTCTTTTTGCCATGACGGCATTTCATTTGGGATAGCATGTGAAGAAACTTTTTCTAAAGCTTTTCTTTTCATTTCCCCATCAATACGTGCATAAATTTCACTGGTTTGAACACTGGTATGGCCCAATAAATCTCTGATGTATATCAAATCCACTCCAGCCTGTAGCCAATGGACTGCTCGTGAGTGCCGAAGGCAATGCGGTGAAACGGTTCCAGGTATCAGTTCAGGCCGCTTTTTTCTCACTTTGTCAGCATATTTTTTAAGAATATGGGTTATGCCTTGCCGCGTTAACTTTTTTTGTGAGTGATTTGTAAACAGCAATTCCATCCTTCTGAAAGGGTCAATCAATGAAAAATCTTCGAGATACTGGCAGAGTAATTTAACAACAGGAGGCTCCAGAGGTACAAATCTGCTTTTGTTTCCTTTTCCCGTCAGCTTCACAAGAGAATTACCGTTATACATGACATCCGATACTGTCAGATTAGCAATTTCCTGTACACGGCTGCCGGTTGCATACATTAAGCTTAGAAGCACAAGATGCTTTCGGCCGCTTTCTGTATTTATGTTTGGTTCCGCAAGAAGAGCTTTAATTCCTTCGGTTGAGAAGAAATTTACTGTTTTCTGTGGGTGCTTTTTAAAGGGTATTGATAAAACCTCCTGAAGCTGGTACATGCGTTCCGGCAATTCTCTTTGAAGATACGAATAGAACGCATGAATTGCAGCCAACCTTTGATTTCTTGTAATAACAGCACAACCGCGTTCATTTTCAATCCATAACAAAAAACGTATGACGAAGGCTTTGTCAATTAGAGACAGTTCCAGTTTTTCCTCTTTTATGCCTTCCCTCTCCCTTGCAAACATCAGCAGCAATTTGAACGCATCCCGATAAGCTGAAATCGTATTCACACTACATCCTTCAATGCACGGCAGGTATTTGGACAGAAAATTAGTAAGGTAATATGCGAAATCAGTAGGCTTCAACTTTATACACCTCCGGGTAAACATACGAGGTGGTGCCATTCATGCGTTTAATTATGTCGGGGTATAATTCCTCTGTTAGTCTGAGATATTTTTCTGTTGCCGTTACCGAACTATGCCCCAGGTAGGTGGATAATACCGGTAATGCGCAGTACAAGTCAATGCCTTTATCGGAGATTTCTTTTAATGAATGACAGCAAAATACATGCCTCATATCATGAAGTCTCGGCCCTTTGCCTTTACCACCGTAAGAAATTCCACTTGACCAAAGAATTTCACGAAATCGATGGTATACTGTGTTTTTACTACGTCGGCTGCCATTTCTGTTTTTAAAAAAGTAGTCATTTTCGGCTGAGTTCTTGTGCATCTGCTTGAGGAATCTTTTGCATATGGAATTCAAAGACTCCGACATGGGTATAAGCCTGTCCTTATCAAATTTTGATTTTTTTATAGTCAGGACACCATTGACCAAATCTACATCTCCCACTCTCAAATCAAGTGCTTCCGAAATTCTCAAACCACATCCGTATAGCATTCTTATCAATACCGGATAAACAATCGCACTGTTGTAACGTGAATTGGGCTTCAACCTGTCAACCACCTGAAAAATTCTTGAAATCTCATCATGTGTAAATATGTACGGGACGAAGGATGATGAGCGTTTTGAGACCTTGCTTACAGTTGGAATATATGCCTCGTACCCGAGCTCATTCAAATATATGACGAACTGTCTAAAATCGCTTACCCTGTTTGCATGATTCTTGGGTGCCTCGTCGGGGCGCTTGATGGCATATGCTTCAACCAGTTCCTTTGAGAGTCGGCATTCCGTCAGTCCGAAGGCAACTAAAAACTTGATGAATCTGTTCAAACTTTCCTCGTTTGCTTTATATTTGTATCCCTGCGCCCGTTTGTAGGATAGGAACTGCGCGACGAGATTTTTGTAAAAAGCTATATTTTCATTGTTGATATTCATGTTGACCATAACTCTTACACCTCCATACCCAAATTTTCAATCCCCGGCACATCGAGTGCACATTCCCTGAGCTGGGAGATATCAATTTTTAAATATATTTTGGTAGTGTCCGAGTTGGTGTGTGATAATATCTCTGATATCACCGGCAGAGGAACTCTGTTTTCCAACATTATACTGCTGAGAGAATGTCTTAATGCATGAGGACCATGTTTTTTGCCTTGTGGGACGTGAACTCCAGCCCTGCTCATGTATTTAGACACAATTTCGTATAGGGAATGATTGTGCAATTTTTCCGGTGGATTTTCAACCCTGAGAAAGACATATTTGAGTGGAACTTTCGGACGGAAATGCAGATAATCGATAATTGCATCACCAACTTCGTTCAGCAACGGTAATTGCAATGTCTTTTTTGTTTTTTCCTGGACTATTTCGATCAAATTCTGTTCCCAATTCAAGTTTGTGAAAGTCAAACTGCAGATATCGGAAGCACGTAATCCCAGCCTTGCAGCAAGAAGCAGCATGGCATAATCGCGCTTTCCCTTGGTATTGCATCTGTCTATACAATTAAGGATCTTTTCCACTTCATCTTTTGAATATGCAGAGGGGATTGTGCATTCTCTGCTTATGCGTATTAATGGAATCATAAATGTTAAATTCTTATCCAGGTAGCCTTTCTCATGAATAAAGGATAAAAATCCCCGTAGGCATGTAAAGGTGTTTCTGACCGTTGAAGCTGTATATTTGGTGGAGAATTCAATGAAACCATGAATATGAGAGACGTCCAGTTCTGCAATCTTTCGCAGGCCAATGTCATACAAATAATTGGTAAATCGCTCCATGTATGCACTGATGGCTTTAATCCGACTATCCGATAAGCCTTCTGTCTTTCTGTAAACTATATATGAGTGGACTTGTTCCCTGAACACCTCCGGAAAAGTATATTTTTTTCTATGAGCTCTTTTGGTTGAAATTATGCTATATTTGTAGTACTCGTCAATCCTATTGACTGCTCTTACCTTTTCTTCCATAGTATATTTTACTGGGTATTTGGAAACGAATTTGCACTTCTGCTCTAAAAACGCAAGCCCAACTTCGGTTGAATAGAAATTGATGTTTTTCTTTTTGGCAAAGGCTTTGAATGACTTCCAAACCTTTTCATATGATGTCAGGGTTTTTTCTGAATACTCCAGCTCGCGCATCTCTTTGCTCACGGTTTCAATCAGCTCAAGAATTGTTTTTTGATCTGTCATTTGACAACACTCCTTTATTTTATATGATAAAAGGAGTATGTATCAAATTTATCTTGAACTATATTTATATTAAACTGTTATGTAAAGTTTTTTGCTAAAAGCTCCTATTATTACTGGCATTCTCGGCAAAATCTTTACATAACTAAAATGTTGTCATATCCGGTACCGGTCGGACCAATAAAGGCTATATTCTCATTCTTCCGGATGAACTCGCAGGCACCCAGGTTATATATGGTTTGGCGGTTGATACTTGGCTGATAGTTGAAATTAAATTCTTCCATGCTCTTGTGTTGAGGAAATTTTGCTTGCTGCATGCGTTTTTGGTTTCCATTGTTTGTCCGGTTCATCAATTCAGTGTTCTTTCTTCCCGTAAGACTTCCATAACGATTTTTGCTTTTTGTTCGGGTGTAAAGTTTCTTCTCTTATCCATAATTACATTCTAACTTATTTGGGCTGCTTTGTCTGTCTTGTTTTCTGGGGTCATTATAAAATATCCGCACATTGATTCACAAAATTGCTTTTAAAGATAAATGCCTAATTAGTCTGCATAAGCATTTCACAAAAATAGTATGATAGAGGGCTAATGGAAAGTAACAAATTTAATTTATAAACTTCTGGTAATGTTAGCTATTTCTTTACATAAATCTCTGAAATGTAAAAATGAATATTTAACTTTAATATTTGTTAAATTCATTAGACTATTAATGATCTTCTTTGAGCTATGTAAAAGTAACTCATCAGAAATAT
>Ga0129298_10000070_pt1 | contig 31571 bp, 33 predicted proteins | sample I19B2metaG_FD_94707 | JGI IMG/M metagenome (GOLD analysis project Ga0129298, IMG submission 94707) | Lake sediment bacterial and archeal communities from Gulf of Boni, Indonesia to study Microbial Dark Matter (Phase II) - ​I19B2 metaG | ecosystem: Environmental > Aquatic > Freshwater > Lake >... | reverse complement strand
GCTATGTCGGCGAGGACGTGGAAAATATCATTTTGAAGTTACTCCAGGCGGCAGAATATGATGTTGAAAGGGCGCAGAGGGGCATAGTCTATATCGATGAGATAGACAAGATCAGCAGGAAATCAGAAAACCCCTCAATAACAAGAGATGTATCAGGTGAAGGTGTGCAACAAGCCCTTCTCAAGATAATCGAAGGGACCGTGGCTAATATACCACCTCAGGGTGGAAGGAAACACCCACAACAGGAATTTATCCAAGTTAATACAACGGATATCCTTTTCTTATGTGGTGGCGCCTTTGTAGGACTTGATGGCATTATTGAACAGAGAACGGGACAAAAAATAGTAGGCTTTGGGCATAATAGCGTTACAAAAAAGGAGAAGAGGATAGGTGAAGTACTCAGTCTTGTTGAACCCGAGGATCTGATAAAATATGGTCTCATACCGGAGTTTGTCGGGAGGTTGCCTGTTGTAGCAACCCTTGATGAACTCGACGAACCGGCCATGGTAAAGATACTGACAGAGCCTAAGAATGCCCTTATAAAGCAGTATCAGAGGCTCCTCTCCTTAGATAATGTCAGACTGAGATTTACAGAGGGTGCGCTATCAGCCATAGCAAAAAAGGCGGCTCAACGTAAGGCCGGTGCACGGGGACTCAGGGCAATACTTGAAGAGATCATGCTCGATGTAATGTATGAGATACCTTCTCAGAAAGGCATCAAGGAATGTGTGATAAATGAAGAGAACATCGTCAAAAACGAAAAGCCTATACTTTTATACGAAAGGCAAGCGGAGTCAGCATAAGAAGTTAAAGTGAAAGGTGAGAAATGGAAGTGAGAAGTTTTATAACAGAGATTCTACAACCTTACCCTTGTCTTGTTTAAAGTAATCGCCTTTTCTATTGTCCTTCTGACAGTTTCTCTGAGTTCTTTGTCGTCAATTTGGGAGACTGTCTTTTCTATATAAGAGATTTCCTCAGTTGTGAGTGGTTTGACTCTCGACTTCTGACTTTGGACTCCTAACTTTATTATTTTTGAAACCCTGCCGAGCTTAAATCGTACGTCTCTGACACCATAAGGACTCAATTTTTCTATGACATCCTTTTTAAAGTAATTAAGCTCCTGGAGCCAAACAGGTGAGTCAACGTTCAGAAGGATTTCTCCCTCAGATAACTTATATGGAGCCATATGGGATGAAAGAGGCTCATTGAATAAATTATGCCAGTTTTTTTTAATCTCAACCAGTCTTATGCTATTTTCGATCCCGAGGTCCCTAACGAGAGAGAAAACTAAGGAATCTGCCCTCTTCACTAAACTGCCTTCTTGACTCTACCTGAACGGAGACACCTGGTACATACATAGAGTCTTCTTACCCCACTTTTGGTCATTATGCGCATCCTTTGCAGGTTAGGCATTATTAGCCTTTTTGTCTTATTATTCGCATGGCTGACATTATTACCGATCGTCCTTTTTTTCCCACATAAAGCACAAATTGCCATTCTTTTCCTCCTTCCCTCATTGCATTAAACAAGTTCTATATGATAACATTTTAAAATGAGAAGAGAGAAGTGAGAAGTAGAAATAGGGAGTAACTTTCCTTTTCCTATTTCTCATTGAGGGACAGGGGTTAATAATAAATGCCGAAAATAAGAATTTATGAGCTAGCCAAAAAATTAGGGGTAACGAATAAAGTTATCATTATCGAGCTTTCAAAACTCGGTATAGAAGGCAAAACACACACTTCGAGTATCGAGCCCAAGTTTGCTGAGTCTATTGAGGCTAAACTCCTGAAAAAAGCTGTCGAACCAATAAAAGAAGCCATCCCTGAGGAAAGCCTAATAACGGAAGAAGTTATCATGCCCCACCAGGTCGAAAAGGCTCCAGAAGAGCATAAGGAAAAGGCAGTAACCTTAGAGGAGGGGGCACCTCAAATTGAAGAGCAGAAAATATTCGCAATACCAGAAGAGGAAGAAGAATTAAAGGTTCCAGATAGGTTCAAAAAAGAGATAGAGACAGAAAAGATTGAAAAGTTCAAGACAAAACCAGGGATGCAAAGGGCCTTTCAGACAATTAGGAAGATAGAACCCAAAAGATGGCATGAGCAAAAGCCATTAAAGAAATTAGAAAAGATCAGACCCTTTCCAAAAGAAGAACAAAAACCCCCTATTCATCTTGTTGTCCCAAGAAAGAAGACACTGAAACTTCAGGAAGGTACCACGGTAAAAGAATTTGCAGGACTCATAAGTGTCAAACTTTCTGATGTTATAAAGAAGTTTATGGAATTAGGATATATGCCTACAATAAACCAGCCAGTCGACCCTGACGCAGCCCTGTTAGTAGCAGAGGGTTTCGGGGTAAAGCTCGAGCTTGCCTCTGTTGAAGAAGATGCTGTTATTACAGAGGCACCTGAAGATCTTAGCAGGTTATTACCACGTCCTCCTGTTGTTACCATCATGGGACATGTAGACCATGGCAAGACTTCCCTCCTCGATGCAATAAGAAAGACGAAAGTTATAGAGACCGAGGCTGGTGGTATCACCCAGCATATAGGCGCATATAAGGTTAATCTGAAGGGCAGAGATATTGTATTTCTCGATACCCCAGGCCATGAGGCATTTACTTCTATGAGGGCAAGGGGTGCAAAGGTAACGGATGTCGTTGTCCTTGTTGTGGCTGCTGATGATGGCGTCATGCCGCAGACTGTTGAAGCTATCAACCATGCAAGGGCTGCAAATGTACCAATCGTTGTAGCCATAAACAAGATTGACAAGCCGGAGGCGAATCCATCAAAGGTAAGAAATGAACTCGCAGAGCGCGGAGTAATATCTGAGGAATGGGGCGGACAAAACATCTTTGTTGAGGTATCGGCCAAAAAAGCTATAGGCATAGAAAGCCTGCTTGAGATGATACTCCTTCAGGCAGAGATCATGGAGCTTAAAGCCAACCCTGAGAAAAAAGCAAGGGGTGTTCTCATCGAGGCGAAACTTGATAGAGGGAGAGGACCTGTAGCAACGGTCCTCGTCCAATCTGGAACCCTGAGAATTGGCGATACATTCCTTGCTGGTATTCATGTGGGGAAAGTGAGGGCATTGAGTGACGATACAGGTAAAAGAATTGCAAAAGCTGGCCCATCAACACCGGTTGAGGTGATCGGTTTTCCTGAGGTCCCCTCGGCAGGGGATATCTTTATCGTCGTTGAAGACGAAAAGAGAGCAAGACAGATAGCCCTTGCGAGGCAACAGAAACAGAGACTTGCTGATATGGCAAAGACGAGGAAGCTTACTCTCGATGAATTATATGCGAAAATAAAAGAGGGGGAGATTAAAGACCTCAACATTATTATTAAAGGCGATGTTCAAGGCTCTGTTGAGGCAATAAAGGATGCTCTTGAAAGTATTACCCACCCACAGGTGAAGGTGAGGGTTATCCATTCATCTGCTGGTGGTATCAATGAGTCAGACATTATGCTTGCCTCTGCATCAAACGCAATTATCATAGGCTTCAATGTAAGGCCCGAGCTGAAAGCCTACCAAGCAGCAGAAAAGGAAGGCGTTGATATCAGGCTTTATAATGTGATTTATGATGCGATCGAGGATGTTAAAAAGGCACTTGAGGGTCTTCTTGAACCCACACTCAAAGAAAAAACCCTTGGAAGAGCAGAGGTCCGCCAATTGTTTCCAATATCAAGGATTGGAACGGTTGCAGGGTGTTATGTCCTTGATGGCTCTATGAGCCGCTCAAGTGAGGGTATAAGGGTTATTAGGGATAGTATTGTTGTATATGACGGTAAGATTGCTACTCTGAAAAGATTCAAGGAAGATGTCAGAGAGGTACAAGCAGGATATGAATGCGGCATCCTGATAGAAAACTTTAATGATTTAAAACTTGGAGACATACTCGAAAACTACATAATTGAAAAGATAGCAACAAAACTCTAAACAAAGCTAAGAGTTGAGAGTTATGAAACATAAATATAAAACAACAACCAGCTTTCAATTCTTCACTTACCACTTTTAACTTTAAAATATGCTTCCCTATAAACGTTCTCAGAGAGTCAGCGATCTTCTCAGAAAAGAGATAGCAGATATCATTATCTATAGACTTAAAGACCCTCGAGTCGGCTTTATAACAGTCACAGGGGTTGATGTTACAGATGATATCAAGATAGCAAGGGTTTACGTGAGCATCTTTAAGGAGGAGGAGAGAAAGTCTACACTTGAGATATTAAGTTCTGCAAAGAACTTCATACGTTCTGAGTTATCTAAAAGACTCAGGATGAAATTCATACCGAGCATTGAGTTCAGGCTTGATACATCAATCGAGTATGGGGATAAGATAGAAAAGCTCCTGAAAGAGATCGAGGGACAAGGTGAAGGTTCCTCCTAAACTCCTCTCATTTTTAAAGGAAGAAGAAAAGTTTTTTATAGCAACCCACATTAGTCCTGAAGCAGATGCGATTGGTTCCTCTCTTGCCCTTTCAATGGCACTTGAATCTATAGGGAAAGTAACAGTACTCTTTGATAAGGATCCAGTACCTAAGTTCTGTCATTTTTTGCCAGGCTATGAAAAGTTTACAAATGTTATCTCACCCTTCCTTACGTCTGACTTTGCGCTTATCCTTTTAGATTGTAACACTCTCAAAAGGGCAGGAATTAAGGGACCGAATTTTAAGTATTCTGTTGTTATAGACCACCATCAGACAGAAGAGGACTTCGGAGATATAAAGTGGGTGGTACCAGAGGCAGCAGCAACGGGAATGATGATCTTTTATTTAATCAAAAAACTGGGGATAAATATAACCAGAGATATGGCCATAAACCTTTATTCTGCCATTGCTATTGACACGGGAACATTCAGATATGGCAATACAACTGCTGAGGCATTAAGGATTGCAGCCAAGCTTGTAGGGGCAGGTGCAAGCCCAGCACATATCTCAGACAACCTGTATGAAACGTGGTCTCAAGAGCGATTCGCCTTACTTATCATGGCCTTAAATACTCTCGAAGTGGAAGGTAATATTGCAACAACTTTTGTTACAAAAGAGATGTATAGAAAAACCGGGGCGGCACCTGAAGATACGGAGAACTTTCCTGCTTTTACCAGGATCATGAAGGATGTTAAAGTATCAGCCCTTTTCAGAGAACTGGACGACAATTACTGGAAAGTCAGCCTTCGTTCAAAGGGTGATATCAATGTTGCTCTTATTGCCTCTCGGTTCGATGGCGGTGGTCATAAAAACGCCGCAGGCTATGTGGTAAAATCTGACTTCGAATCAGCAAAACAATCATTATTAAAGGCCCTTCTCATCCTGCCATCCCCCTGAGGGCATTAAGGAAGTATGATAAGCTTACTGAACGTGCGGGCATCCTCGAACATATAAACATTGTTGAACATGACGTAGTGTACTGTTTTCCTTTGTCTATCTTACCTGATAAGACTTTGAGATCTTCCTCTTTATATTTATATATCGATAACCATCCTTCCCATGGAGTAGAAAGTAGACTGTATCTCCGTAGAGGACTCGTCTTTAAAGGGGTCTACACAATGGGTAAGCGAAAGGAAGGGCATAATTCATTTTTCTGTAAGGGGGACTTTCAAGTAGGTGGGTAATGAGTTGTCAGGCATTGAGAGTAAATTCGAAACCTGATGGGGCTTCTTTACGCCACTTTGTTGCTATCTCCAATCTTGGTTGGTAGAATGTCTGCTGTATTTCCACAACAGGAAAGTGTTAAAAATATTTCTACATAGCTACGGGAAACCTACGGCAACCAATCTTTATATCCATGGTAAAATTATCATACTATGGTGGTAATATAGATATTGAGTTTTGATCAACTCCTTATGAGTGTGGAATGAAAGGATTCAAGGGCATAGGATTGGTAACCCTTTGGGATAGGAACATAAATTGTGGACGTTGTCATAAACCTTAACAAACCAAAGGACATATCCTCGCAGCAAGCCGTCATAAAAGTAAAGAAGCTTTTTGTTGCGAGAAAGGCTGGACATGCTGGAACACTTGACCCAATAGCCACGGGCGTACTCATCGTCTGCTTGAATCAGGCAACAAAGGTAACAAGATTCCTATCAGACCTCGATAAGGAATACATGGTGAGATTGAAACTTGGTGAAAGAACAGATACCTGTGATCTAACCGGGAAGTTTTTGGAAAAGAGAGATTGCCTTTCATTAAAAGAAGGAGACATCCAACGAATCCTGAAAAATTTTATCGGCCCGATAAAACAGATACCACCAATGTACTCAGCAATTAAAATAAAGGGGCAGCCTCTTTACAAGCTCGCAAGAATGGGTATGGAGATAAGAAGACCAGAAAGAATAATAAACATTTATGAAATAGAACTGATTGGTTTTAACCTACCGTATCTTGATCTGAAGGTATCATGTTCCAAGGGAACGTATATCAGGACATTATGCGATGATATTGGCAAGGCCCTCGATGTAGGCGCTCATATGATTTCCTTAGAGCGGACAAGGGCAGGCAACTTCAGAATTGAGGATTCAGCATCGATGGAAGAACTGAAATGTGGGAAAGACGCCGTCTACTCTATAGATTCTGCAATTTCTCATTTGAGTGAGATAATACTTGGTGAAGAATCTTATCATAAAGCAAAAAATGGTATGTCCGTGATTATGATCACAGCAAACCTACCGATAAAGCCGATAAAACAGTATGTAAGATTAAAGGGGCCTGAACATAATTTATTCGCTATTGGTAGGTTAGAACAAAATAGAATAACAGTGGAAAGATTGTTAAACTAATTTCTTAATGTTCACAGTAAACTTATGATATTAAAAATAAAAAATACTTGACAAAATGGCTTTTTTTTGGTATTCATTAGCTATGTTTCGTGCTGGGAAAGGCACAATCGGCCTAGACATAGGCTCGAGTTATATTAAAGTCGTACAGCTGAAGGATATAAAAGGTGGTTATGAACTTGAATTATTTGACATGCTACCTCTTCCTCCAGAAATTATTGTCGACGGTTCAATAATAGATTCTTTCCGACTTATAGACTCCCTCAAGGAACTCGTAAGAAAGGCAAAAATAAAGACAAAGAATGCAGTTATTGGTATAGCCGGCCACTCATCAGTAATAATCAAGAGGATATCCTTGCCTGAGATGTCAGAGGAAGAACTTTCAGAATCCATAAAGTTCGAGGCAGAACAGTATGTGCCATTCAATATCGAAGACGTGAGCCTCGATTTTCAGCTCCTCGGACCTAAGGATGAACCGGGCCAGATGGATGTTATCCTCGTTGCTGTGAAGAAAGACATAATAAATGAATATGTTTCTGCTGTCAGGGAGGCAGATCTTAACCCTGTAATTGTTGATGTCAACCCCTTCGCCCTTGAAAATATGCACGAGATTAACTATGAGATTGAGCCTGAAAAAAATGTAGCTATTGTGAATATCGGAGCAAGCACAATAAACATGAATGTTCTCAAAGGAGGCATCTCTGTCTTTACGAGAGACAGTGCAGTCGGCAGCAATCTCCATACTGAGGCCCTTCAAAGGGAATTCAATCTGACATACGAGAATGCAGAAAGGCTCAAGCGGGGCGAGCCGGTTGAGAATGTAGCCCCTGAAGATGCCTTTTCGGTGATAGAATTAGCATCAGAGGAGATAATCGGAGATGTCAATCGTTCACTTGAGTTTTACAGAAGTACGGAGTTGCATCAGGACATTCATGAGGTGATATTAAGTGGGGGCTGTGCACTGATTAAAGACTTCCCGAAACTCTTCTCAGATAAGATAGGAATAGAGACTAAGGTCATAGAACCTTTTAAAAACATCAAAGTACCTAAACGTTTTGATTTAACCTATATAGAAGAAATTGCCCCGATAGCAGCTGTTGCTACGGGCTTGGCTCTCAGGAGACCGGGTGACAGATGATAAAGGTCAATCTTTTAGCAGTAAAGAGAAAGAAAAAACCTAAGCCAATACCTTCATTCATTGTAACCATGGTGGTAATAACCATTGTCACGATTATTGTAATGGCAAATTTTGCCTTCTTTTTCAACTCCCGCTTCTCCAAAAAGAGGACTCTATTCCAAGCTAATGAAAGCAAGATAGCAGAGCTCAAGCAAAAAATAAAAGAAGTCGAAAACTTCGAACAGCTTAACAAGACCATCGAACAGAGGAATGACATTATCGAACAACTGAGAAAGAACCAGAGCATGCCGGTGAGGCTCCTTGATGAAGCGAATAACCTCCTTCCCAATGGAGTCTGGCTTGACGAGATGACAGTTTCTGGGGAGAACGTAAGTATGGAAGGTTATGCTTTTACAAACTCGGATATTGTTACATATGTGGATAATATGAAGAATTCTCAGATATTTACAGAGGTTTACCTGCAAGAATCCAAAAGCACAAACATAGAAAATACTTCTCTCTATATGTTTAAACTAACATTCAAAATGAAAGTATAACATGGCTGTAAAGATTGATATTAAAACCTTACCTGGATATGTTAAAACAATAATATCCATTCTGCCTGCACTGGTGATTGCTGTAGCAGTTACTCTCATTGTAATTTTACCTAAAAGTAAAGAGATCAAGGCTCTCGATAATAAAATTCAAGTACAAGAAAATGAGATAGCAAAAAGTCAGGCAAAAGCAGAAAAACTCACAGAGCTCGTTGCAGAGAACCAGAGGCTCAGGAAAAGGCTTAATGAATTAAAAGAGCAACTACCCGAAGAAAAAGAAGTATCAGACCTGTTAAAACAAGTTTCAGACCTTGGCATTAAATCAGGGCTTCGTATATTACTCTGGAAACCGGAACAGAAAAAGACCCATACAAGCGGTATTGTCTATGAGATACCGGTAAAGGTCGAACTTTCAGGGAGCTACCATAATCTCGGTTATTTCTATAGCAGCATCACAAGGCTTAACAGAATAGTAAACATTTCTGATATAAAACTCAGCGATCCAAAACCAGGTAAAGACAGTGCCATGCTGAAGGTAACCTTCACTGCTACAACATTCTCGGCAATTCCGGAAGAAGAGATCTCCCAAAAACAAGCTGGAAAAGAAACTGAGAAAAAAGGTAAGAAGACATGAGGAAGATAACCTGCTGCCTACTCATACTTTCTGTTTTACTGCCTTTTGCAGGCTGCAAAAAAGGGCAGGTTCCTGTAAAAAAACCGATGGCCGGGCAGGTTCAACCTCCAGCGGCAACAAAAGAAATAAAAGGCTCGGAAGAGACAAAAAAGGCCGAGCAGGAAACATATGCATATGACGCTAAAGGGAAAAGAGACCCTTTCCTATCCCTCGTAACAATGTTGAAGCAGAAGCCGGAGAGAAGGAAAGGATCGACTCCTTTTGAAAGTTACGGTGTTGATGAGATAAACCTTTTAGCAATAGCATGGGATGATCAGAAATACTATGCCCTTATCATGTTGCCTGATAAAAAGTCGTATACAATTACAGAGGGAATGAAATTGGGACTCTTTGGAGGAAAGGTGCAGAAGATAACGAAAGATATGATAGTCATCAGAGAATATATTAAAGATTATAGAGGCGATCTTAAACCTAAAGATTCAATATTGAGACTCCGTAAAGAGGAGGGAGGATGAAACTCATAGCAAATAACAAAAGGCAAAAAGCAAAGAGCTCAGAGCAAAGAACAAAAGGCAAATTGCATTACTTAAGAGTAATTTTTTTATACTCGATGCTCTTCTGCTCTCTGCTTTTTGCTCTGTGGGGTTGTGCGTCAACTGGCAGTGTTAAAGAATCTGCACTGCCAGAAGAAATTCCTGTAATAACCGGTATGGATCTTCAGGATTATTCAGTAACGGTAAAGGTTAGTAAACCTTTTAGTTATACCATGTACAGGCCAGAGGACCCTTACAAAGTGGTCGTTGAACTTCTTGATGTTAACACAGGTGGTTTTAATATGAAGATCGTTTCTGATAAGGCAGGAATAACTGAGATAGTTCCCTACCAGATTGAGTCACCGTTTATGACAAGACTCGAAATATTGCTTCAGACACCAACCACAGTTGAACCAGAGTACAAAAACAATGAACTGAAAATCAGAGTAAAAGAAGAGTCCCCTAAAGAAGTAGTAAAGGCAAAGGAAGAGGTACCAGAAATAAAAGGGCCCGAACCTGCTGTGCCTGAAGAGAAACCGCTTCCAAAGGCTACAGAGATAACCGGCATCTCTTTCGATAGGTCAGCTGATATCGTCAATGTCCTTATTAAAGGTAATGGGTCTATGACCCCAAGCGTCTTACCTTTGGATAACCGCATTATAATAGATATTCCAGATGTGGACATGAAAGCTCAGCTCCCAGAGACAGTGGTATCGCCATTGAAAGGTATAAGGTCAGGAAAGCATGATAACAAGATACGATTAGTCCTCGATCTCAAAGAAAAGACTAATTTTGATGTCACGACAATTGGAGACTCTCTTATCGTAGCCCTATCAACAACCCCATCAGTACCAATTGCTCAGAAGTCTGAGGAAGCGGTAGAGGCTGCAGAATTCATGCCAATTATAGAAGGCAAGTATACTGGCAAAAAGATATCCCTCGATTTTCAGGATGCTGATGTTGTTCCGATATTTAGACTCCTTGCTGATATCAGTGGTTATAACATCGTCGTAAGTCCTGAGGTCAAAGGCAAATTGACAATGAAACTTATTAATGTGCCATGGGATCAAGCACTCGACATCATACTGAAGACCTTCAGCCTCGGGAAGACTGTTGAAAATAATATCATAAGGATTGCATTCCATACAGCCTTTGCCAGGGAGAGTGAAGAGGCAGCCAAAGCTAAGGAATCTGAGGTAAAGGCATTCCCCTTAGAAACAAAGATATTTCGCATCAACTATGCCGATGTCTCAAATGTAGAGAAGTCCATAAAAGATGCAAAGATACTTTCATCAAGAGGAAGTATTAGCGTCGACAAAAGAACAAGCTCCTTTACCATCAATGATGTAGCAACAGTTTTCCCACAAGTCGAAAATCTCCTTGCCACCCTTGATAAACCAACGCCCCAGGTACTGATAGAGGCAAGGATTGTTGAGGTAAACGCTTCAGATGCATCAAGCTTAGGAATTCAATGGGGAGTGAGCCACGCAACACTCGACGCAAATGGAAGACCCATAGCAAGTAAACCCTTTAAGGGTTTATCAGGACTATCGACAGGACCCTTTACAGGTGATAACTTCATGGTTGACTTCCCATCAAGTGGGGCGGCCGCCGGCGCTGGTGCTGGATTTGCCATCGGAATTCTGGATTCTACAAGGACGATGGGGCTTGACCTGCAGCTTTCTGCACTTGAGAGACTTGAGAAGACTAAGATAATTTCTACTCCTCGGGTCGTTACTACAGATAATGAAAAAGCGACAATTATGCAGGGACAGAGTGTACCTTTTCCCAAAGTCGACGTGACATCAGGTCAGATATCAGTTGAGTATAAAGATATTGTTATTCTCATAGAGGTAACACCCCATATAAGCCCCTCTGGAGCCGTCACTACGTTAATTTTTGTGAAAAAGGAAGATATTATACGTTCAACCTCAATTGCCGGTAATTCGGTTCCCGTCACTTCTAAAATAGAAGGAACTACAAAAGTTCTTGTACAGACTGGGGAGACTATCGTTATTGGCGGAATCTTAAAGAAAACACAGAGGGAAAACACTTCAGGTGTTCCGGGTTTGATGAATATCCCTATTCTTGGATGGTTATTTAAGACCAGAGGGACTACTGAAGAAACAATCGAGCTTTTGATATTCGTTACGCCGAGGATTTTGGAGCAAACGATATAAGATTTCCCGTTGTAATTAAGTTCACGTATCTTACTGAATGAACTGAATAATAGAATAATCAATACCTGAAGGCAATTTTTAGAGTTAAAAACAAAAATTATGTCCTACCTCCGATTTCTTACCGCTGGTGAATCCCACGGGAGGGCGCTTATAGGAATTCTTGAGGGCATCCCCTCAGGGCTTCCTGTTTCTGTAGAGGATATTGACAGAGACCTCAAAAGAAGACAATCAGGTTATGGTCGCGGTGCCCGCATGAAGATAGAGTCTGACCATGCTGAGATCCTTTCGGGAGTAAGATGGAGGGAAACAATAGGTTCTCCCATAACTCTTTTCATTGAAAATAAAGACTGGAAGAACTGGCAGGATGTAATGTCTTCGGAGTTCGTCAATCTGTGGCAAAAGAGTTCGGAAAGTCAAAACCTCAGAATTGAAACCGTCATCCGTCCACGCCCCGGCCATGCAGACTTAGCAGGTGCTATAAAGTATGGTCAGCATGATTTAAGAAATATCCTTGAACGCTCAAGTGCTAGGGAAACGGCAATGAGAGTTGCCCTTGGTGCAATTGCAAAGAAGTTTCTTTTGGAATTTGGCATTAAGGTTGGCAGTTATGTCATCCAGATAGGCAAAATCAAAGTTCAAAGTTCAAAGTTCAAAGTTCAAAGTTCAGAAAAAAAACTTTTAGAAATTTTTAAAAAGGCTGAGAAATCACCTGTCAGGTGTCCGGATGAAGAGACCTCAGAAAAGATGATCAAGTTGATAAACAAGGTGACCAAAGAAGGAAATTCCCTCGGGGGTATATTTGAGGTTTTCGTAACCGGTGCTCCGATAGGTCTTGGAAGCCACATACAATGGGACAAAAGGCTGGATGGAAGGCTCGCACAGGCCCTCATGGGCATTCAGGCAATAAAGGGAGTTGAGATTGGTCTCGGTTTTGAGATAGCAAGAAACTTCGGTTCACAAGTGATGGATGAAATATTTTATAGTCATGAGTCAGAAGTCATGAGTCAGAAGTCAGGAGGTTTCTATAGAAAAACCAACTATGCTGGTGGGATAGAGGGTGGTATAACGAACGGAATGCCCATAATCGTAAGGGCGGCAATGAAACCCATACCTACCTTAAAGAAACCTCTACGATCTGTTAACATTATCACAAAAGAGCCGGTAGAAGCAGCTTATGAACGCTCAGACATATGTGCAGTACCTGCAGCAGGAGTAATTGGAGAGGCAATGGCTGCCCTCATTATCGCAGATGTCTTCCTCGAAAAATTTGGTGGGGATAGCATTACCGAAACAAAACGCAATTACGATTCATATATTGAGTATATAAAGAAATTCTAAATTCGAAGCACTGAATTCAAAATCTAAATCCTAAACAATACTGCTTGTTCGTCTGATGGCTAAGGCAACGAAGCCCGTATCGGTTACGTATAACGGCAGCGTGAAAAAGCCAAATGAGATAGCCGTTGGACGAAACGGGCATCGTAACCGTTGACCAGAGACGTTCTAAGGCAGATCTGTCTTGATATAAAGCTCTTTCAACTGTTTTGGCGTGACTTCTGACGGAGTGCCACTCATAAGACATGATGCCTTCTGAGTCTTCGGAAAGGCAATTACATCCCTGATAGATGTTGCACCAACCATAATCATTACAAGCCTGTCAAGCCCGAGTGCTATTCCTCCATGGGGAGGTGCGCCATATTCAAAGGCATCCAACAAGAAACCGAACTTTATCCTTCCTTCTTCTTCTGATATACCGAGAATCTCGAACATCTTTCTCTGCAGATCACGCCTATGGATACGGATGCTCCCACCTCCTATTTCATAACCGTTGAGAACAATATCATATGCCTTTGCCTTTACCTCCGGTAAAAGTCTGAAATCAGAAGTCGCAGGCTTAAGGTTAGCAATATTTACCGAGAATAGCTTCTCTATATCCTCGTCCATCGGTGAAGTAAATGGATGGTGCATCGCCTCAAATCGGCCTTCCTCCTTATTCCATTCAAGGAGCGGGAAATCTGTAATCCAGACAAACTTATATCCCGGACGGATCAGATTCAATCTCCTTCCGAGTTCAATTCTCATCCTGCTTAAAACATCATGAACGACCTTCTCTTCATCAGCAACAAAGATCATCAAATCCCCTTCTTCTGCCTCGAGCCTCCTGGCCATTTCTTTCATTATTTCTTCATGAAAAAACTTTGCTATGGGGGATTCAAAACCATTTTTTACTTTTATCCATGCAAGTCCTTTTGCACCAAAAGACACAGCCTCTTCTGTGAGCAAATCTATTTCTTTCCTCGAAAGAGCTGCCAAGCCTTTTCCATTAATCGCCTTAACCCTTCCACCAGCTTGAAGGGCTTCGAGGAATACGCGGAATGAACCCTTCTCTGACAGGTCAGCCACATCCTTGAGTTCAAGGCCGAATCTCAAATCTGGCTTATCATTGCCAAACCTTTCCAGAGATTCATGAAAACTCAATCTTTCAAAAGGTGTCTCGACCTCAACCTCGAGGACATCCTTGAAAAGCCTCTTTATCATGCCCTCTATGACCTCTATAACATCCTCCCTATCTGCAAAGGACATCTCAAGGTCAACCTGAGTGAATTCAGGCTGCCGGTCTGCACGCAGATCTTCATCTCTAAAACACTTCACAATCTGGAAATACTTTTCAAAGCCAGACACCATCAATATCTGTTTGAAGAGCTGTGGTGACTGGGGCAAAGCATAAAAATACCCTGGATTCAGACGGCTAGGAACGAGATAGTCTCTTGCACCTTCAGGGGTGGATTTTGTGAGGACAGGTGTCTCAATCTCGAGAAATCCTTTCTCATCAAGATAATCCCTGATAACCTTAGTTGCCTTATGTCTTATGATTAAATTTCTCTGCATTTCTGGCCTTCTTAAATCAAGATACCTGTATTTGAGCCTCAGTGCCTCTGAGGCATCAGCGGCATCTTCTATACTAAAGGGCAGAGGGGCTGCTTTATTTAAGATTTCAAATGAGGTTGCATACATCTCGAGTGCACCTGTTGGAATATGAGGATTTTCCGTACCCTCAGGCCTTTTTCTTATCTCACCTGTTACAGAGATTACATATTCGCTTCTCAGTTCATGTGCAAGTTCATGTGCCGATGCTGATTTATCAGGGCTGAAGACCACCTGTAGTATACCGCTCCTGTCACGCAGATCCACAAATATGAGTCCTCCATGGTCTCTCCATCTGAAAACCCATCCGGAGAGGTGCATGTTTTTTCCTATATCTGATTCTTTTATCTCACCACAACCTTTATCACGAATCATAGAATTCCCGTTCAGTTCATAGGATTTAGTTGTTAACTGATCCCTTTTGTTTCATCTCACCTATTACCCTTCGGATGGTCTTGAGTTCATCAAGGGTCAGGTATCTTAACTCCCCTATCTTCAAACCCTTCAGTTTCAGCCCGTTAATACCAATTCTTCTCAAGGTGATAACAGGATAACCGACACGTTCAAGCATTCTTCTTATCTGTCTTTTTCTCCCCTCATAGATAGTAATTTCAACCCATGAGTTTTTCTCTGACCGCCGTACTCTTCTTGCCTGAGCAGGTAAGGTTGTTCCGTCCTCAAGCCTTACACCATGCCTCAATCTTTCAACTGTATCTTCGCTTATTATTCCTTTTACTTTAACAAGATACGTTTTTGATATTTTCTTTGAAGGATGCAAAACCGCATGGGCAAAATCCCCGTCATTTGTCAACAAGAGAAGCCCCTCAGAGTCATAATCAAGTCTTCCTACCGGAAATACTCTGTATTTTACACCTTTCAAAAAATCCTTTACAGTAGGTCTTCCCTCTGGATCGAACAAGGTCGTTACAACCCCTCTTGGCTTGTTAATCATGATATAGACCTTCTGAGCCTCCTTTTTAAGCCCTGTAATAAGTTTTCCATCAACCTTAATATAATCTCTTGAAGGATCTGCCTTCATTCCGATAGTTGCAATCTTACCATTGACAATCACTCTCCCCTCATAGATGAGCTCCTCAGCCTTTCTCCTTGCTGCAATCCCCATCTCAGAGAGAATCTTCTGAAGCCTTTTTTCCATAAAATTAAATGATAACATAAAATCATATGTACGGATTACTTCGACATACCTGAGCTTCCTTTTTCACAATGCATACTGTTTTCAAGACAGTTTACTTCTGATAGGTGCAAGACTAATGAGGAAGAAAAGGGACTGCTTAATTTTATATAGGCGGTTCTTCTAAAATGCCAAACTTTTGAGCAAAAGGGGACAGGGAATCTCTTGCAAATATGTTTTTAGAACTTCCTTTATTGTTTTTTCCATAAGGTTACAAATGTTTGAATGTCTTCGATCTTTGTTATTTTTGCAGCAAAAGTCTCAGCTTTTTCCCTGTTGCTGAATTTGCCTGTCCATACCTTATAGATCTTTCCCTCCTTTTTTAAGTTTGAGGAGGTTATGTATATTTTATATCCATTTTTATCAAGCCTCTTCTTGAGGGATTTTGCATAAGAGACATCAGTGAAGGCACCTACCTGAACTGTAAATATTTCATGTAAGGTTTTCCGGAATTGTGAAGGTTTCACCTTTATTTTTTCTGTGGGCTCTGCATTTCCAGCTTGAGGTACAGCTTCTTGAGGAGGAGCAGAAGCATCGGACTTAACCTCTTCAGTAGATCTTTCCACCAAAATTGATTCCTGAGGCAGAGTAGAGGCCTGAGATTGAACCTGCGTAGTCAAGCCTTCCTTTTGAACAAGGGCTCTTAAGGATTTAATCCTGAGGCTTTCACTTGATGAGTTTTTCCATGCAAAATAACCAAGTGTGAAAGCCAATAAGAGCGTGATGAATATGACTGTAAAGATAATGCCAATAGAGATTGATTTATTCCTTACAACATTTATCCCCCCTATTGGTAAATCTGCTGTCCTTAGCTCTCTTTCGTCAGATAAATCTGTTTCCCGTTGTTCTTCTTCTGGCATGGGAAATGTTTCTGGTTTCTCAATTTCATACAGTATCTCAGATTCTTTTTCCTCTAAGGACGTTTCCTGTTCTCCATGCTCTTCTGGCACTTCTTCTATGGAAAGTCTCACAGGCAGTTCTGAAACTACCTCTCTGTCATAAATCCCTTCTTGTATCCAGCCATGTTTAGGACAAAACACCCAACCAGGTTTCTTGAAATCCTCTTTTCTCCTTCCGTATTTCTCTATCTGTTTATTGCAAATGGTGCAATACATAGTTTTCTCCCTTGTCATATACTTTTGTTGTAATGGTTCTTTCTCCATTTTGAATCTATCCTGAACCCTTGACTCTTCTTCAGGTGTGGGCGATTCTTCTGATTTCTCTATTTCAGGCTGTGTCTCGGGATCATTCCACTCTATGGTTTCCTGTTCTCTATGCTCTTCTGGCACTTTTTATGTCTTGAATGATACTCTTTAATTGTTATGTCAGTAAAATTACTGGCGTATTTCTTTTCAACTTCTCCTGCAAAATTTACTGTCATCCTGTTTATTCTTAAGTAGGTTATCTCGATATCCTGAAGTGAATGCCTCATAACCAATGAACTCCTCTTCCGTAATAAGAGGGCTTTCCCCCCTTTTTCTATTTAATTTCAATATAAGATTTAAAATACGTACTATGAGAGTCATAATATTCTATAAACAAAATCTATGCCAATAAATTCTTTTATAACCCTTTGATTTTTAATAAAAAAAGTAAACCTCTGTTCCACCAGTCGGGTAAACGTTGACAACTTTTGTCAGCTAATCCTTTAATTTCACAAAAACTGGCTTTCTTGTTCTCTTCCTTATTCTTGTATCTATCCTAAATTGTTGAAATGCTTCGAAAACCAAAGGAAGTATTTTTATATAATTAATTCAATGAAATCGTGGAAGGACAATATATCTTTTATTCTCGTTGAGCCGAAGGAAGCAGGCAACATCGGTGCCTCTGCGAGGGCACTGAAGAATATGGGCTTTAAAAATCTCGAACTGGTAAAACCTGTGCATTTTTTTACTGATGAGACAAGGTTTATGGCATGTAATGCTGTTGATCTAATAGAGCAAGCAATAGTCCATTCAGATTTAAAAGATGCGATAAAGGACAAAAGCTTAGTTATTGGAACAACAAGGAGGCTTGGAAAGCAAAGAGGTCTCATCATTCCGTTGAAGGACAGCATAAAAAGAATAATACTGACAGCCAAAAAGAACAGAGTTGCAATATTGTTTGGAAGAGAAGACAAAGGGTTAAGCAATAAGGAGAAAGAGGAATGTGGTTTCCTCATAACAATTCCCACAGACTTCTCATCACCCTCCCTGAATCTTGCACAGAGCATATTGCTTGTTGCATACGAGCTAAGCCAAAAGGTATACAGTGGAACCACGCCCGTGATAGTTAAACACGAAGAGCTTGAGAATTTTTATAACCATGTAAATTCTACCATCGAGTTATTCTAGAATATATACCAAGGGGCAATAGATACCTTGAGATGAAAATAATGAGAAACCTCAAACATTTGATCGGCAGGACAGGTCTTACAGATTGGGAACTAAGGATGCTCTATGGGATTTGCTCGCAGGCTGAGAAGAAGGTAAAAGGGATTAAGTAAAATGAAGGAGGTTAAAGATGAAGGTAGTCGCTTTTAATGGAAGTCCAAGGGAAAAGGGTAACACCTATCACGCTATCCAGATAGTATTCAAAGAGCTTAAGAAAGAAGGTATAAAGACTGAACTCATTCAGCTCGGGGGTACCAATATAAAGGGATGCAGGGCATGCTATGAGTGGTTTAAGAATAAAAATAAACGCTGCACTCAGGACGATGAACTGAATGTGTTCATTGAGAAAATGGTAGAGGCGGAAGGAATCATTATCGGGTCCCCTACATATTTCAGTAATGTCTCTACTGAGGTAAAGGCCCTTATTGAGAGGGCTGGCCTTGTTGGCCGTGCTAATGGCCATCTTTTTAAAAGAAAGGTTGGGGCTGCTGTTGTAGCAGTCCGGAGGGCAGGGGCAACCCATGTGTATTCGAGCATAAACTTCTTTTTCGGGATTGGACACATGATTATTCCGGGCTCAAGTTATTGGAATCTTGGGATAGGCCTTAACCCGGGGGATATACTTAAGGACAAAGAAGGCATAGCAACGTTCAGAGATTTAGGGAAGAACATGGCGTGGCTTCTTAAAAAACTTTATGGATGATAATATTCACCTCTGAAATTCCTTAGATATGTAGACACGAAGTTGGCATTTACAAAAATATGTATCTCCAAAAGACAATGAACAAACACACTCTTGTGGATTTTTTCTTAAACACATAATAAATGATTCCAATCCAATATCTTCTGCTTTACAGAGGTCATCGAATTTGGATTTGCAACATTTATTATCCTTTGGACATATTACTCCATTGATTATTTCTTCAATCCCAGTTTTACAATCCCGCTTCATCCGCTGCCTCTTTAGGGGATAGCTTCTTCTGTTTCCATTTCTATTCCAGGGCAATATCTTTCATAAAACTCTTCCAGGCTCATTTCATGACCCAAACAAAAACCGGAGGAATCCATTTTGTTACATCCTAAAGTCTGATATTTCCCATTATTTCTTACCAATTTAGAGTGAAACATCAAGCTTCCGTTACGACCATCTTGAATTACATAACGGACATGGGGAAGAATAATTGATTTACCTATCCGATACATTTTCATTTTTTATAAAGTTGTTCGGCCGTTTATCCGACTCAACATCTCCAATCTTTTTAAGGTTGTTCGCAACTATATTATACATTTTTATTATTTAAATATATAATAAGTAAAATACTATGTCAAGGACTTTTTTGAGGAAATTGAGCTACCAGAGGAACTCGCTTAGCCGACTTAATCCATAAATTTTTAAACCTATGGCGGATACAGTATTTTCGCTCTCCGCCTTAGGCGGACTCGGTCGTATCGAGCCTCTCTACGAGTCGTAGACCGAGGTATCTGAAAGCTTTCGGGACAAACTGTCCTGAGCCTTTGGCTAACGAGGGAGCAAGAAATACGTAATCCCCCCATGCTGCCTTTAGAAAAGGGGGGATTTGATAAGTCTATTTTTGGAGCAAAAATTCAGGCAACAGGTTCACTGTTAACCTCTCAGTAGTGTAGAATGTATCATGAACAGCAAGGACATAGTGGTTCAGACCTCAGAGGCTGGTCAGAGGCTCGACACGTTTCTTGCAAAAAGGACCAGGATTACAAGGTCACAAATACAGAGACTCATAGAGAAGGGGAATGTCCTTGTTTGCGGGAAAGCTGCCAGTCAACATTATAGGGTTAAGGCAGAGGATCTCATTTCCCTTGATATCCCTGAGGAAAAGACCGAAGGGCTTATCCCGGAGCCAATCCCTGTTGAAATACTTTATAATGATGATCATATCGTTGTAGTAAATAAACCTGCTGGCATGGTTGTTTATCCCTCTGCTGGTCACAGCCATGGAACACTCATGAATGCCCTTTTGTACCATTGCAGAAAACTTGCTTGCGTTGGAGGGCCGTTGAGACCAGGTGTTGTTCACAGACTCGATAAAGACACATCGGGCGTGATGGTTATTGCCCTGAATGATGAATCTTACTACAGCCTTGTTGAACAATTTAAACACAGGACCATCAATAAAAGATATATTGCTTTGATTTATGGGAATCTCAGAGGAAACCAGGGTGAAATAAGACTCATGATTGGTCGTTCTGAATCTGACAGAAAAAAAATGTCAACTCGTGTGAAGAGGGGGAGAGAAGCAGTTACGAAATGGAGTATTATGGAGAGATTCAGAACTGCTAGTTTGATTGAGGTGAGACTACAAACCGGAAGGACACACCAGATAAGGGTACATTTTGCATCCATTGGACATCCTGTACTTGGCGACAGGACATATGGGAAAAAGGTTGAGGTTGAGTGTAAGGGTAAGAAGAAGATTCTCTTTACAAGACAGATGCTCCATGCGGAATTATTGGGATTTACTCATCCTGCAACAGGTGAGTATCTTGAATTTTCAGCGCCGGTGCCGGAGGATATGGCTGAAAAGATAAAAGAACTCCGGGATCTTAACGTAGCAGCTTGATTATCATTGGAAATACTGAAAGATTAACACTAAAAGTAAGAACTTTTTGTATAATATTTTTTCGTGAATAATTTTTAGGAGGGTTTTATGGAGATAGAAGGAAAAGACGTTATTGAGGTCAAGGATGGTTCTGTTTATATAAAAAACAGAGAAGCTGTCAGGAATATCATGGATAGCCTGATTGATAAAGCCGTTTTTGAGGCCAATGAAGAAAAGAGGAAAGCGCGTTTACTGCTCATCAAGGAAATTGCAAAGGCCTGTGGCACTGTCCCTTCATCGATTCAAGGACTCTATGAGGAGATGGGGAGAGATTATCCTGGATTTACCGTGCCTGCCATAAATATCAGAGGGCTTACCTACGATGTTGCAAAGGCGGTCTTTAGAAAGGCAATGGAGATGAACGTTGGCGCCCTCATATTTGAGATTGCAAGGTCAGAGATTGGCTATACAAAACAGAGACCGTTGGAATATACAGCAGTTGTCCTTGGTGCTGCAGTTAAAGAAGGATATGAAGGTCCTGTCTTTATCCAGGGTGACCATTTCCAGCTTGTGAGAAAGAATTATTTGAGTGACCCTGATGCCGAAACAAAATACATAAAAGGTCTTATTCAAGAGTCAATAGAAGCAGAATTCTACAATATAGATATTGATTCATCCACCCTTGTTGACCTTGAAAAAACAACGGTGAAGGAACAACAGAGGCCTAATTTTGGAATGACTGCTGAATTGGCGGAATATGTGAGAACCTTGCAGCCCTCGGGGATTGATATTTCAGTTGGTGGTGAGATTGGTGAGATAGGTGGCAAAAACAGTACCGCTGAAGAATTAATGGCATTTCTGGATGGCTTTAAAGAGACTTTCAAGGGAACCAAGGGGTTGAGCAAACTCAGTGTTCAAACAGGGACAGCCCATGGGGGTGTTGTTTTGCCTGATGGGAGCCTCGCAAAAGTAAAAATAGATTTTGAAACACTCAGGGTATTATCAGACCTTGCAAGAAAAAAATATGGGCTTTCAGGCTGTGTTCAACATGGTGCATCAACCCTTCCTGAAGAGGCATTCCATATGTTTCCTGAAACAGGCACATCAGAAATTCACCTCGCTACAGGATTTCAAAATATCATCTATGAGAGCAAGAGTCTTCCAGCAGAATTCAGAGAGGATGTTTATAGCTTCATCAGGAAGGAGTATGTAAAGGAATGGAAGGAGGGTCAGACAGAGGAACAGTTTATCTACAGTACGAGGAAAAAGGGGTTCGGGCCATTGAAGAAAAATTGGTGGGAATTACCTCTTGAAGTGAGGAACCCTATAATGAAGGAATTAGAGTCCAAATTTGGATTGCTGTTTGAGAAATTAAAGGTGACAAATACCTTAGATATCGTTAAAAAGAATGTAAAACCAAGAGTTGTTAGAAAAGAAATCAATGAAAACCTATTGGGTTAATAAATTATGATTTTAGGGAAGGCAGTTACGTGGGCCTTATGCTGGACTTCCATCATTTCAAAGATAAAAACAAAGAAGAATGGAGGATTAAATCTGACTCCCATAATGATATACGGCAAATTCCTTCAATAATAGAAAAGCTTAGGGGAAAAACCAAAAAAAAAGGTAAATTGCTTGAAATAGTAAAAGAAAATTTTATCACTGAAACATTTAAGGCATTTTTTTCGTGGGTTAAAAAATGGTTCTTTTGAGTAATGTCTATCGGCGTTATAAAGATATAGACTTATATTTTAAGGAGGAAGAAAATCATGCTCAATATTAAGAAAATCGGTATCATAACCAGTGGTGGAGACTGTGGAGGTCTCAATGCCGTGATAAAAAGCGCTGCTCGCAAGGCATACTCTCTCGGAATTGAAGCAAATGTTATACCGAATGGGTATGCAGGCCTTTATAATCTTGTTGACATGGACAGCTTAGTGTGTCTTACTCCAGAGAGAATCAGCAGAATACAGGCTTCTCTTGCAGGTTCAGAAGCAGGTCATTCGCGTGTAAAAATCGAGAAGATAAAGGATCCTGAAAAATACGAAAGGATTAAAAATGGGCTCAAAAAGTTCGAGATAGACGGTTTGATAATCAGTGGAGGAGATGACACAGGGAGTGTTGTTGTAGACCTCTTGGCACAGGGTATTCCCTGTGTCCATGTTCCGAAGACCATGGATCTGGATCTTCAACCTTACAGCGTTGGTGGGGATTCAGCAATAAACAGGATTGCTGTTTTAACAAGGGAATTGAAGACAACAGGTATGAGTCACAACCGGATTCTTGTCATTGAGGTTTTCGGAAGATATGTGGGACACACAGCACTCCGGGGAGGTATCGGTGCTGAGGCCGATTGTATTTTGATACCAGAAATACCCGTTGACTTTGATGTTGTGTACGAGGACATGAAGAGAAGGTTCTTCGCCCGGATAGAAAGAAGTGATGTAAAGGCTGGTACCTATATCATTGTTGTTTCAGAGGGAATCAAAACAGCTACTGGAGAGCTTTTGTATGATGAAACTGCAGGTGTTGATGCCTTTGGCCATAAGAAACTTGCAGGTGCCGGGAGATATGTCCGACAACAACTTGAGAAGAGACTAAAAAGTGATCCTGAGGTAAAAGAGTTTATGGTAAAAACCGGGATGTATGCACCCGGGGTTTATGAGGTTCCAGAGGTAAGAGAGGTAAGCCCTGGTCATATTGTCAGGTCTGGAGAAACCTCTGCTTTCGATGTGAATTTCGGAGAAAGGGCAGGAGCTGCAGCCGTTATACTTCTCGTAGAGGGTAAAACTGGAAATACCGTGGTCAATGTTACTGGGAATAAAATCTTCTATCTGCCAACGGCAGAAGCAATCAAACGCAGGGAAGTGGACGTGGATGAAGTTGCACTGTTCGAAAGTTTAGGGACGTGTTTTGGAAGAAAACCCAAGGAATATAAGTATGAATTATTGCTTGAGACTAGTGTGAAGATAGAGAGGTATTTTTAATACGATACCTTTCTCTAATCACCAAAACTGGTGCCGAGGGACCTGGCTGTTTGTACAATATCACTATCAGGGGGAACCTTCTTCATTTGACCAATTGCCTCATCAATTGGCACAGCAGTAATTTCTGTAGAACGCAGAGCTACCATAGTTCCAAGCATGCCAGCCTCTATAAACCTTATTGCAGCAGTGCCAAATCTCAGACAGAGAAGTCTATCAAAGGTGGTGGGAGCTCCTCCCCTTTGTAAATGACCGAGGATAATATCTCTTGTCTCTTTTTCCATCCTGTCCTTGATTTCATCAGCTACTTTTTTCCCTATCCCGCCGAGTCTGATCACGCCGGGCATTTCCTCGATTACCGTTACCTTTCCACCAACAGGTGTGGCTCCTTCTGCTACAACAACGATGGCGTAATTTTGCCCGATGAGTTCAAGTTGTTTTATCTTATTACATACTTTTTCAATATCAAAGGGTATCTCCGGTATCAAAATAACATCAGCAGAACCCGAAACGCCCGAATACAATGCTATCCACCCCGTATATCTGCCCATCACTTCAACAACCATGACCCTATCATGAGATTTAGCAGTAGTGTGAAGTTTATCGATAGCCTCTGTTGCTGTATTGACTGCCGTATCAAATCCAAAGGTAACGTCTGTTGCACTGATGTCATTATCGATGGTTTTAGGAATTCCAATTATGGGGATACCTTTTTTCATAAACTTATTCGCTATGCTAAGGCTACCGTCACCCCCGATAGCGACAAGGGCATCAAACCCAAGCGCCTTGAAGTTAGAAACTACTTTGTCTGAAATATCTGTTTCAACGACAGTCCCGTCAGGTCTTTCTATTTGAAATTTGAAAGGGTCACCTCTCACAGCTGAGCCGAGTATCGTGCCACCAATATTCGTAATATCTAAGACAGACTCAGGCGTCAGGTGGACAATCTGCTTTGTATCAATGAGACCCCTATAGCCATATTTGATACCATAAACATCCCACCCCTTTTGATGAGCGGCCAGGACTACCCCTCGAATGACTGCATTGAGACCCGGGGCATCACCCCCACCAGTGTTAACAGCTATTTTCATTTCTTAATACCTCTAATTTTTGAATTATTATTTTAATCATCACATGCACAAAACTCTCGTAAAAGAGGGACATAAGCTTAAATTATTTATCGGAATTCTACTGCTTCCTCCTTAGATACCCTCGGAGGTGGGTTAGGGACTTTTGATGGATAACCAACAGCCACGATAGCGACAGGCCTCAAGTATTCAGGGAGTTTTAAAATTTCAGATACAGCATCCTCATGAAAAGCTCCGACCCATACATTACCTAATCCATTCTCATGAGCTACAAGCATCATGCCCATAAGGCTACATGCGACATCCTGAATTGAATAGAGGTAAACTCCTCTTTCTCCATATCTACCAGATATGCGACTATCAGTACACCCTATGATCACGAGCGGTGCCTCGGCAAGGAAATGCTGTTTCAAGGCAGCAGTAGCTATTTTCTTCTTGAGCTCCTCGTCCTTAATAAAGTAAAACTTCCTTGACTGAAGATTCCCGGCACTTGGTGCCCAGATCAGGGCATCAACGAGTTTATCAACAATATCCTGTGGTATTTCTTTTTTCTGAAAATCACGAATGCTCCTACGCTCTTTGACTGCCTTTAAGATATCCATTTCACCTTAATCTCGAACTTTACTTTTTCGTCCTTCATTCTTTTCATTAGATGCTTTCTCGACGAAGAGTATACGTTTGAAGGAGTATAGAAAAAGTCCACCAATAAAGATCCACGCACTTAACATGAATATCCATCCTTGCCAGTTCATATTGATACCTCTTTTTTCTGATGCTTCATAACCGACCGGACAATAATACACATACCTAAAAAAAGTACCATAAGGAAGATGCGCGTAACCCATACAGCCCATCCCATATCTACTCCTTCCAGGGCTTTTTGGAAAAAAGTACCCTTGAAAAATGGTAGGGCAATGTTTTGATAAGTCCATGCCAATAAGATAGCACCGAGGAAGAGAGGTGTAATGTATTTAGCAGTATAGTAGAAGAAAAAGGGAGCGCGAAATTGTGCGCCCCAGTGCATCTCATCCCATATCCTTTTCCCTCCAAAAATCCACATTATGACAATGACCTTCGCTATCCCCGTATAGGTATTTCGAAACTCATCGAAGGGTTGAAGAATGATTTTGGAAATTTCCTGAGGGCCCATATCTTGATGAAGGGCAGATAGTTCTACCTTTGGCAACAGGTCAAGGAGGCTATAAATGCCATAACCGAGTGTCCAGCTCCCAATGTAAGTATAATAGATGAGTATAACTGTTGGGATAAAGATCCCTAAAACACCCAGATATTTTGCGATACGGCTTTGCCATATTGACTGAAATATGCCTGGAGTAGTGCCATGACCTCTCATGCCTCCATAACGGCCTTGAGCCCATTCAAGCCACATAACTGGAATTGCCATGAGTATGAGAGAAATAAAGTAGGGAATCATGAATGCTCCACCACCATTTCCTGCTCCTTACCGGGAAAACGAAGAAAATTTCCAAGTCCGATAGCATTTCCGGCCATCGCTAATACCAGACCAATCCTGCTCTGCCAATGCTCGCGCTCTTTATGACCTTTCATTTTTAATTCTTAATATAGTCCATAAAACGCTTAACATTGTCTTCAATATCTCCCTTGAGTATTGACGATGCAACTGCAACAGCATCTACACCAGTCTGGAGAACGGACTCGATATTTTCAAGGCTTATACCACCAATCGCAACTACTGGTATATTGACCTGTTTTTTAACCTCTTGAAGCGTATCAGTACCCTTCGGTTTCCCAGCATCCTTTGTCATGGTATGAAATACGGGTCCGAATCCAATATAATCAGCGCCATTCCTTTCTGCCTCTATAGCCTGCTCTATACTATGGGTTGAAATACCAATTATCTTGTCCCTGCCCATTATCTTTCGCGCTTCCTTCAGAGGCAGGTCATCCTGTCCGAGATGAACTCCATCCGCATTGACGCAGGTTGCGATATCTGCGAAGTCATTTACAATAAATACAGCATTATAATCCCTTGTAAGCCTTCTTAGCTTGGCTGCTCCCTTGTAGATCTCGCGCCGCGATCTTTCCTTTTCCCTGTACTGAATCCAATGTACACCGTTCATGAGTACCTTGAAGGTCATATCCTCATAGGAAAGGCCGGATACCTTACGGTCAGTGATGAAACATAATCCGCCGAGATACATAGAGTTAGTTTCTTGAGTCTATTGGGCCTGTTGAGTTTCCTGTGTTTTATTACTCAAAAATTATAAGCCCCTTACAAAACTTAGTAATTTAGTTATTTAGACTGTGTAAACTCAATAAACCCAGGAAACTCTATAAACCTGATTGTGAGCCGTTTATCTTCTCGACAAACGTTGTATTAAAGTCACCCTTTATGAAATCAGGATTGTTCATGACCTTCTTATGAAACGGGATGGTTGTTTTTACACCCTCGATGATAAACTCGTCGAGGGACCGCCTCATGCGGGCTATAGCTTCTTCCCTGTCTTTTCCGTGAACAATCAGTTTGGCTATCAGAGAATCATATTGAGACGGTATAACATATCCACTATATATTGCAGTATCTACCCTGACACCCGGTCCCCCCGGGAGAGAGAGGAATGTGATTTTTCCTGGAGAGGGGATAAACCTTTCATGGTCTTCTGCATTAATCCTGCACTCTATGGCATGACCTGACGGTCTTATATGTGCCTGTTTGTACTCTAAAGGGAACCCTGCTGAAAGCTTTATCTGCTCCTTGATGATATCGAATCCTGTAACTTCTTCAGTCACAGGATGCTCAACCTGTATACGGGTGTTCATTTCCATGAAATAGATATTACTGTCATGATTGACGATAAATTCTACGGTACCTACATTTTTGTATCGTATGGCACGTGCAGCCTTAACGCCTAACTCTCCAAGCTTCTTCCTGAACTTTTCGATTGTCGAAATAGGAGATGGAGACTCTTCTATAAGCTTTTGATGCCTCCTCTGTATTGAACAGTCTCTTTCATTGAGATGGATAATATTACCTTTATTGTCTGCCATAATCTGGACTTCTATGTGCCTTGCCTCTGGTATATATTTTTCTATATAGAGTTCGCTATTGCCGAATGCAGTTAGTGCCTCTCTCTGCGCCACATAAAAAGCCTGTTCGAGGTCTTTCTCCTCTTTTACTATCCTCATGCCATGGCCTCCTCCACCTGCAGAAGCCTTGATTATTACGGGGAACCCTATTTTCTTTGCAGCCTTCATGGCCATCTCTTCTGTAGCAACAGGTCCGTCACTTCCAGGCACAACAGGCACGCCTTTTCTTTTCATTATCTGTCTTGCCTTTGCCTTGTCACCACCGAGCCTTATATTCTCAGGTGAGGGGCCTATAAATGTTATGCCGGAGGTAATACATGCCTCGGCAAAATGGTAATTCTCTGATAGAAAACCATAACCAGGATGAATAGCATCCGAGTCTGTTATCTCAGCAGCACTCAATATAGCAGGAATATTCAGGTAACTCTGGGTTGGGTTTGCAGGTCCTATACATACAGATTCTTCTGCAAGCCTGACATGGAGGGATTCTTTCTCAACGTCTGAGTAAACGGCAACAGTCTTTATTCCGAGCTCCTTACAGGCGCGGATGATTCTGACAGCAATCTCACCACGGCTCGCTATTAAGATCTTCTTGAATAGTTTCATTTCAATTGACGCGGTTACGGTTACGAAGCCCGTTTTGTCTGTCGGCCGTGTCTTTCGGTTCTTTTACGCTACCGGTTAGCGTCACCCCGAAAGCTTTCGGGGGCATCGTGGCCGTGACCTTTTGACCTCTCCTTTGCTCCCTGCTCTTTGCTCATATTGGCTCTATGAGAAAAAGGGGCTCACCATATTCAACAGGCTGACCATTTTCTACCAGGACCTTTATAACAATGCCGTCTACTTCGCTCTCTATCTCATTCATGAGCTTCATCGCTTCAACAATACATAAAACCTGGCCCTTCTTTATTTTCGATCCTAGTTCCACAAATGGAGCAGCCTCAGGCGAAGACGCCCTGTAGAAAGTGCCGACAATCGGTGAGGTTACGGTAATAAGCCTTGTTTCTTCTTCTGCCTCCCGTGTTACTTTCTCTTGGAGCCGCCCAAATTTCTGTACTGATATCTCCATGGGTGATAACATCTTCTCTCTTTTGATTCTTACCTTTGTACCATCTTTTTCCAATTGTAGTTCTGTAATATCCGTCTCTTTGAGGAGCTCTATAAGTTCTTTTAAATCATCGAGTTCCATTATTTCACCCTTTCTATATATTCCGATGTCCTCGTATCCACTTTAATAGTGTCTCCCTCGTTTATATGAAAGGGAACTTTTACCACAGCCCCTGTTTCTAAGGTTGCTGGCTTGCTACCTCCTGATGCTGTGTCTCCCTTGAATCCTGCAGGGTCTGTCTTTTTAACCAAAAGCTCGACAAAGGTAGGAAGTTCTACACTCAGTGGATCTTCTTTCCAGTAAAGGATTGCAACGACCATATTTTCCTTGAGAAATTTCTTTGTCTCGCCGAGCTGATCAGCGGTAAGGGGAACCTGCTCGTATGTCTCCTCGTCCATGAAGTAGTACATGCCTTCCTGCATATAGAGGTATTGCATCTTCTTTTCCTCAAGTTGAGCGGTTTCCAATTTTTCACCTGACCTGAAGGTCTCTTCAAGGACACTGCCGGTCTTGAGGCTCTTGAGCTTTGTCCTGACAATAGCTCCACCTCTCCCCATCTTCACGTGCTGAAAGTCTGTGATCTCGTATGGTTCACCTTTAAATTCTATTTTAAGACCTTTTCTGAAGTCACTTGTTGAAACCAAATCAATACCCCTTGCAATTTAAAGAATAAACAATTTTACCATTTTTGATAATATATTACCTTAAGTAAAACCTTCCTTTTTATTCTATTTTTCAATAATATGCAGAAAGCCATTTTTCACAAAAATTTGACTACCCTATCATAGTCCTGAGATAATTTCTATTCGTGTCACATCCAGAACCTGAGAGAAATTTTGATCTGAAAGGCAAATTATCTTATGATATCGAGTCGTTTTGGAAGTGCTGTCAGGGTTCTATTTCCATCAGGTGTTACCATTACCATATCCTCTATTCTCACCCCCCCGACTTCTGGAAGGTAGATGCCTGGTTCAATGGTGAAAACCATGTTCTCTTTCATAATCTCTCTTCTATTCCATGTTATTCGTGGTAGTTCATGGACCTGGAGCCCAACTCCATGTCCAGTTCCATGTCCGAAAAACTCGCCATAACCTGCCTTTTTAATAAAATTCCTTGCAGAACTGTCTATCTCTTGAGATTCTATCCCGGGGCAAACGAGAGAAATGGCCATCTTGTTTGCCTCTAATACAATTTGATAGATCTCCTTCTTTTTATTGATACCATTTCCTTTATCTATGAGAAAAGCCCTTGTCATATCAGAGAAATAACCATCAGCCTCTCCGCCCCAGTCTATAATGACAAGGTCACCGTTCATTAGTTTCCTTTCTGTTGGCTTGGCATGAGGCATGGCCGAATTCGGACCTGATGCAACGATAATTTCAAAGGGAAGATGCCTACAACCTTTCTTCTTCAGTCTTTCTTCAAGTCGCAGGGCTATAGATCTCTCTCTCACCCCTTGTTTGATATATGGCTTTACTTCAAGAAAAGCAGACTCTGCACGCCGTATCGCCTCTCTGATTGAACGTATCTCATGGGAATCCTTTATTTCCCTCAACCTTTCAACAAGACCTTTAAAGGCTTTAAGGTTTAAATCTCTGGATAACTTTCTAAAAAAATCATAAGAGACAGAAGATTCGAGACCGAGTTTCTTGATGCCAACCTTTTGAGAAAGGTTCTTTATGGCCTTTATCATACCTTTTTTCTCGATGGTGAAATCCCAACCTTTCACCTCCTGTTCTGCCTGATTTTTATATCTAAAGTCTGTTATAAAAATATTTTTATTCTTTGTGATGAGGAGGAGAGCTGATGAGCCTGAAAAACCGGTAAGATACCGGATATTATGTATATCGTTGACGAGGAAACCATCGATACTTTTTCTTCTGAGAGACTCCCTCAAATTTGCGAGTCGTGTAAAGTAATGGGTAATAGGCATTTTAATCATGACTCAATTTATGAAATTCCAATAACCAAATTAAAATAACCAAATAATCACCAATAATCAAATTGCAAAAACCAAATAAATTCAGTTTCTTCAGACATTTTTTGGATACACCTTGAAATAAGCTCTTCTCTTATTCCCCTCTTTGGTAAAGAGGGGTTAGGGGAGATTTTATCTATCATAAATATTTCCATATCTTTTCCACTACTGCTCCGATATCCTTAAAGACTTCTCTATCAGAAAATCTGAGTACTGTTAAACCCATACTTTCCCAGATTCTGTCTCTCCGCCTGTCTTTTACCTTCATTTCATTATTACAGTGAAGCATTCATTTATAAAATCCCCCTTCATCCCCCTTTGCCAAAGGGGGATTCTTCACACATTTCCCTGAAGAACCTAAATTCAAAAGGTTGGTTATTGGTGCCTGGTGATTCGTCATTATTTGGTCATTGGCACTTGGAATTTGGTTATTATTCAGTTACTGGGAAAGGATGCTTTTTGCTGCCCTTAGGGCAAGGAGGTAACTGT
>Ga0129298_10000069_pt1 | contig 31749 bp, 29 predicted proteins | sample I19B2metaG_FD_94707 | JGI IMG/M metagenome (GOLD analysis project Ga0129298, IMG submission 94707) | Lake sediment bacterial and archeal communities from Gulf of Boni, Indonesia to study Microbial Dark Matter (Phase II) - ​I19B2 metaG | ecosystem: Environmental > Aquatic > Freshwater > Lake >... | reverse complement strand
CAGATATGGATGGCAGAAAACCTGCATACAGGAAGATATAATGACGGAACTGAAATTCCCCAGGTAAGTTATACAAGCAAATGGTCGGCCTTATCTACCGGAGCCCTGTGCTGGTATGACAATGTGAATCTTACATACGGTGCATTATATAACTGGTTTGCTGTCAGTTCAGGAAAGCTCTGCCCTTCCGGATGGCATGTTCCCTCTGACGAAGAATGGACAACACTTACAACTAATACCGGAGGAATAGAAACAGCAGGGAATAAACTCAAGGAGAAAGGTACTTTACACTGGACAAGTCCCAATACAGGTGCAACAAATTCATCAGGATTTACGGCCTTACCTGGTGGCTACCGTTATTCTTATGGTACTTACAATGCAGGCAAACGCTATGGTTTCTGGTGGACATCTACTGAAAGTAACTCTCTTAACGCTTATGCACGCGATCTCTATTACGGATACGCCTATATAGATAAAATAAGCAGCGACAAAAAATCAGGTGCCTCTGTACGTTGTGTAAAAGACTGATATCTACCTGACTTTTTTAATATGAGCTATCCAGCCTCCTCCTGAGGCCATATCAATTTTTATTTTATCTCCTGCACTGAAGGTAAGCTTTTTTCTTCTGTAATCTTCTGCCCTGGCGGAAGCATTTATACCGTCCACAATTGCTTCTAGTTCAAATGTACCATCTCCCAGAAATTCTGTTTTCAGATCAATGGTACGCTTATCCCAGTTCGTTATTGCCCCTACATACCAGTCTTCTCCTGATCGGCGAGCCATTACTGTATACCCGGCAATTTTCCCGTCAAGCAGTATTGATTCATCCCATATAACAGGTATATCTTTCAGGAATTGAGTACACTCCCTTTCACGGTAATAATCAGAAGGGGAATCCGGAAGCATTGTCAGAGGACTATTGACAATTACAAACATGGCCATTGCATGAGCCCTTGTACCCTGACCCATTGGGTAATCCCCGACCGGCCTGAAATTATCACGGGTGGAATTTCTCATTGTTGCAGGAATATAATCCATTGGACCGGCAAACATTCTTATATAGGGTAATAGATTGTGATGAACAGGATTATCATAGTTTGTCCAGCCATTGTATTCGAATTCAATAAGAGCTTCCCGTGTAAGAACATTTGGATATTTCCGGCTGAGTCCGCACGGCTTGTAAGCACCATGGAAATCAACAATGAGTTTTTGTTCGGCTGCCTTTCTGGCTGCTGCTTCATAAAACTCAACCATCGGCTGATCATCCCGGTTCATGAAATCAATCTTTATCCCCCTGATACCCCATTTCTGAAATTGTGCAAAGGCCTCATCCCACTGCTTCTGTAAAGAATTCCATAAGATCCAAAGCATTATGTCAACATTCTTGCTTCTGGCATAGGTTATTACTTCATCCAGATTAAATCCTGGAACAGGCTTAAGAAGATCCTGGTTTACGCACCATCCGTCATCAAACAAAAAATATCTGAAGCCATGCTCCGCACAGAAATTAATAAAATATTTCGCAGTCTCTGTATTAATTCCTGCCTTAAAATCAACCCCGTAAATGTTATTCTTGCCCCACCAGTCAAACATCACTACTCCGGGTTTGATCCATGAAAAATCTTTAATAACATTTGGGGAAGACAAAAGGTAAACCATATTGTTTGCAACAATTTCCTTTTCATCTTCAGCTATAGCAAATATCCGCCATGGATAATTCCTTGTTCCTGTAACTTTTGCGATATGATCATAAGTTTCCTCAACCTGACCATGGTTATAAAGGCTTCCGCTGTAACTCAGTTTTTTAGGATAGGAAGGATATACTGCTGAAAGACCTTTCTCTTTGGAATTTCTCAGCCATAATCCCGGATAGCTATAAAGATCAGCTTCAGTTATCATTAAAAAAGGACCATTATTTTTGTGTATAAGAAAAGGCATGCTGCACAGTTTCTCTTCCCCTATTTCCTCAATCGCCATATGCTCATATGGTGTTTCGTACGATGAATTGAAAGTCGGTGTTGACTGAAACCATGCTGAATCGGTTTTATCAAAATATAGATTCAGATTTTCGCGATATATAATCAGACTGTCCTTAGCAGAAGTTGAAAATCTGTAGGCAAGTCCTTCATCAAACATCCTGAATGTAATCGAATAGTTACCGCTTACTACTATTTCGAGCTCATTATATCTGTTAATTAATTTTTCAGCCTTTTCCCTGATTTCAGGCAGAACTGTCTCGTCTGCTGAGCGGCGGTTTATTTTTTTTACTTTTATAACAGCTGCTTGATCAGTAGAGCCAATTGTCTCAAGAGAAATGTTACCAAGTTTTACAATTGTCCTCTCTCCTGAGGCAAGAGTTAAGTTAATGCTCCTGTTAATCTCTATCAGTGCCTGAAGACCGTTATCAGGAGATTTTAGATTGTATTTTTGTCCAAAAAGAAATCCGGATAAAAATGTTATCATAAAAATGAAAAGAGCTTTCTTCATAATTTACCGGGCTTAGGTGGCATATTAATAATTGCAAGGCTTCAAATTAATCGTATTAAAATTAATCAAATTGTTACAATAAAAATAGAATTTGACCTTCATGTTTTCTCATGAGCGGGCAGTCAGATAATTAATTGTGTATATTTGTTATTGGTGATGAGATTAGTTTTCTTAAATATGATCCTGCTGGTCATCCTTATTCTCCTTGGATGTGACCGGGAGACAGATCCTCTTGTTTTTAAGCCAGTTGATCTTGAACAATTCAGCAAAGAACATAAGGGTTTTAATCTTCTTGGCAAGTTCGATGTCGGATGGTCGAACAATGGTTTTTCTGAAGAAGAATTTATTATTGTCAACGACCTTGGATTCAATTTTGTAAGACTCCCTCTCGACTATCTGACCTATACACAGGCTGGCAACTGGAATGTATTTCTGGAAGATGAGATTGCGGAAATTGACAGGGCTGTTGAATATGGGAAAAAATATGGGATACATGTATGCATAAATCTTCACCGGGCTCCGGGATATAGTGTCAACACGTCAGTAAACCTTCCTCCGGGTCAGAATGTTAGTCTCTGGACCGATGCCTCTGCACAAACCGCGTTTGTCAACCATTGGGGTTATTTCGCAACCCGCTATAAGAATATTCCAATCGAGCAACTGAGCTTTAACCTGATCAATGAACCTTCGTCAGTTGATGAAAACTCATATGTTAAAGTAATGAAGCTGGCTATCGACAGGATCCAGTCAATCAACCCCGACAGGATAATTTTTGTTGATGGCCTCAACTATGCCCGGGATCTCCTGCCTAGTCTCAATGACAGAAATAACATTATACAGGCCTTGCACGTATATGATCCTTTTACCCTGACTCATTATAAGGCCGGATGGGTAAGTGGTTCAGATTCATGGCCGGTACCGGTATGGCCAATGACCGACATAAATATTTACCTCTATGGTCCGGTAAAAAGTGAATATCAGTCTCCTCTGATTCTAGAAGGAAGTTTTCCGAAGGATATGGAAATTATTATTAACGTACGTCAGGTATCGGTTCAGTCAAAACTGGAAATTAAGCTTGATAATACACCAATATTTTCCAAAAGCTTTATCTGCGGTTCTGATCCCGGAGAGGACTGGACACAGATAATAAGCACACAATGGGGTTACCAGAATATTTCGAACAAAGACTATTCTGTAATTCTTCCTCAGCCGGGCACAAAACTTACATTCTCAAATACTGTTGGCGACTGGATGACATTTAATAAAATCACATTCAGGACAACAACTGATACTCTTGAAATAATTCCTGCAAATACTACCTGGGCTAAAAAACAATCTTCATACAAAATAACAGCTGACGGAAGAATAACATACACGGATGGTAATCCTGCTGTTCCCCTGGGTGACCTTACCAAAAAGCTGGAAAAAGCCAGGTCTGAAAACATACCTGTTATGATTCAGGAGTATGGTGTTTATAACAAAACTCCATACAAAGTTACAACCAGCTATCTGAAAGACATTATAACCGTATTTAATAATAATAACATCGGATATGCAATGTGGAACCTTATTGGTACCATGGGAATTATCAACAGTAATCGGACAGACTGTATATATGAACCCTACAGAGGGAAATCGATCGACAGGCAAATGACAACCATAATACAGAGTACAGGAAAATAAATATACAAATTATGAATATCCGTAAAAATAATTTGGTAATTATCCATGCTTTCAGCTTTGTACTTTTCTCAATGATATCAATGGCTCGACTGCAGGCAGAAATGACAGGTCCTGAACCTTCAGATACAGTAAAAAAAGTAATTAATGCAATGCTCTCTATGCAGAGAAGAGCCTGGGAGCAGGGGGTTGCATCTCAGGCATTATTGGAACTCGGTGAAAAGGATCTGGTTGTCCTTATGGCAAAGGATGCTGTTGTGAATCAGAAGAAAGATGGCCGTCTCGGCTTGAATGAGGGTGACCGCCCGGTAACCGATCCTGCATCCAACGGAGAACCTGTGTTGTTCGCAGCAAGAGTAACAGGAGATGAGTCTCTTAAGTCTGCTGCCGGAAAAATGCTGGATTTTCTACTGTATAAATCACCCAAAACACCTGACGGTATTATATACCATAACTATATTGAAAACATGATCTGGGTTGACGCCTTTTATATGGCTCCTCCCTTCCTGGCAATATGCGGACATTACGATGAGGCTTTAAAGCAAATAAACGGATACAGAAAGATCCTGCTTGATCCTCAGAAAAAATTATATTATCATATGTGGGACCAGGATCGGATGATATATTCAAGGAAGCTATTCTGGGGTGTTGGAAATGGCTGGGCGGCAGCAGGTATGACTAGAGTTCTGCGGACTCTTCCGGAATCAATGTCTGCTGAGAAAAAACAGATTGCCGCTTATATTAAGGAAGTACTTGACGCTTGTCTTAAATATCAGAGAGAAGATGGTCTTTTTCATGATATTCTTGACGATCCTTCTACTTTCATTGATACTAATACTGCTCAGATGCTGGCTTATACAATATTCCGGGGCGTTAAAGGAGGCTGGCTTGATAAATCCTATCTGAATCATGGCTTGAAAATGCGGAAAGCTGCATACAGGAAGGTGGATCAATTTGGACTGGTTCTGGGTGTCTGCGGTGCTCCAAATTTCAATAAGCCGGGAACCGCTACTGAAGGACAGGCTTTCTTCCTTCTGATGGAAGCAGCCTATAATGACCTGATGAGAAAATAAACCAGGTTTACCGGATTCGAGAGCTGATTCCATATTAACCCTTTTTCAGGCTTCTTTCATTTGATGACATGGAATAACCGTGACATTACTTTTCAAATCCAAACCTGTAACCTGCACCAAATGTGATTATTCCTTTCGATTTTGCCTGTGTCGTTCCATAGTAAACGCCTTGTCCGTAGTAATTGCTTGTTGTACCAAACTGGTATTTCAAGTTCATCCCTATTTTCTTCTTAATCACCCATTCTCCCGAAATAAAAGGCGTTGTGGTCATTTCTGAAAAAATTCCTCCGAACCGGAAACTCATGTCGGTTTTATTTCCTAATCCAGTGCCAACACTTAACTCATGACTCAGAACAGGGAATGTTGAATATGAATGCATCCCGTATGAGTACATGACATCAATAATATCCTTTCGTCCCAGTCTTAACATTAATTCGGGCAGCACAGGTGAAAATCTGGTCCCGTTTTCAAGGGTTTCGGTATTGAGCTGTTTTTGAACGATCCATCTTAGATTTCCTGCATGCAGGCCGGTACCTGCACCATACCATTTCCTGTCAATTTTTATATATGGATTAACCCCCCATAAAAAATAATTCATGTACTCCTGCCGGGTCAGATTATGTTCATCATTAATGCCTCCGTAAATATTTATTCCTTTGGTAATAATGATATCCTCTCCATTTGTTGTTACCGAATATCCTCCTCCGATTATGTTGAACAAATGTTCATAGTCTTCAGATGAATATGTTGTTCCGCACTCTCCCTGGTGAGGATTGTAATATACTGTGCTGTAATATTTTCCAAAGGTTGTCCCCGCATCAATTCTCTTATATCTGCTGAATTCGTTCTGATAATAGACTTTTTCCGGCTTCTTTGTCCTTGTTGTGTCAGGATAAAATGCCGGAAAGACAAGCAAAACAGGCAAAACCATCAGGGAAGATGATATTATTTTTATTCGATTACCCGACAATGCAATATGAATGTGGTATAGGGTCATGACCACAGCCGGAAAAAGTATAAGATAAAGTGATGCTTTTTCATAAAGGGAAAATAATCCGCGAAAGAGAAAAATCAGGACAGATATCAGAAAGATATACAGTATCGGTTTATTAACGGATGGTTTTTCTTCTGTCCTGACCAGAACCTTCATTTTTCCTGGTTGCTCGGTAATCATCAGAATAATACCGGTTGCTGTTGCCATCAACAGAAGGAACCACTGGAAATACCTGATACCGAATAATTCATTTCTGAACGGAGAGGAGGAAGGATCTCTCATGAATTCAGTTAGGAACCGTGACAGAAAGATGAGCAGGAACATTAACATTATACTGCCGTATTTTTTCCATCTCTCCTGCATTCTCCAGACAATGTATGTAATAATTAAACAGACAGATACCTCTACCAGCTGCACAGGTATTACTTTACGTGAAACAAGCGAGTCAGTATTAATCAATCCTCTGATAATGTGATCAAAATGCACATTCGTATAAACAGGATATGTTATTCCGAAAACAGAATCCGTGATCCTGCCATAACAGCATCCGTTTAAAAAACAGCCGATTTTCTGAATTCCGAATCCCAGAGGTGTCAGCCAGGAATAAATATCATATGCCTCTTTCCCCAGTCCAAGTGCCTATACAGATAATAAAAAACCCACCAGACCAAATAAAACACCGCCAATTGCAGATCTTCCATGATTTACACCTGAATCCTCTGCTGAAATTATTTTCAGCCAGTCTGTAATATTAACTGTAAATAACTGAGATCCGATGATGGTTAAAAAAACGGTGGAAACCAGCATAAGTAAAACAGAACTTACCGGTAATTGTCTCTTTTTTGAAAAAATTACAGCCAGGGCTGAAATCATGGTAAAGGATAAAATGTAGAAGCCGGCAAAGAATAATTCGTGATTGCGGATATTTATGTTCATTGTGAAATAATTTAACTAAATACCCCTGAAAAATGCAACAATCTTATAAATAACAATTTATTTACAAATTTACGATAATTGCCTTTCAGGGGCAAGTGTTTTTTCCTCTCCTTTTTGTACCTTTCTATTATAATAAATTCACAAAATGAACTTAACCAGAAGGAACTTCTTAAAAACAACCGGAATCGGAGGAATAGCTCTGGCAGTCACACCCGGAGACATAATTCCTGAAAATGCACTTAAGGCAGAAGTGCTCAATCCTTATAACAAGGTTCCCGTAAGCCTTATTATAGACGACTCTACTTGTCTTGTCAATTTGGCATATTACGGTATACCGCAATTCGGAGAGGTTTTTCCTGAGAATTATAAACAGGACTGGAGGAAATTACCAAGGGAAATACCAGACAGCTTTGTGCGTGAATTTGGAGAATGGTGCCACGAGAACGGTGTTAAGGGAAAATACAGCATTGTCCCCTATCCTGCCTGTACCGGCTGGGTGAACAGGTTTATTCCCGGCTGGACTAAAAAAGAACTTGAGGACAGCCTTAAACTTGTAAGAGATCTTATTGTTCCGGACTGGGATATTCACCCTGAAATGGTAAGCCATACAAGGGTAATTGACATTAAAACCGGAAAACCATTTCCTTTTGCAACTCCCGAATATATGGAAAACTGGGAATGGAGTCAGACAAAATCAGCTGATGAACTTGCTGCATACCAGGCGTATGCACTTACAATACTCAAAGAGGCAGGTTTACATTGTGATGGACTTACAACTCCCGGTGGCTATGCCGGTCGCAACCAGAATAATCTGGCTCTTGGTACAAAGGATGCAGTAAGGTCTGTCTATGGATCAGAAATATCACACTACTTCCGCGACCTTTTTACTGAAAAGGAAAAAAGTGTTGCTCCCCAGATACTGCATCCCACAGGTCTTGACGGAAATGACCCAGCATGTGTTGTTTCGATATTGGGGTGTACAGGAGACTGGTTTGGAGGATGGGACGGACTGGAACCCGGAAATCCTGATCTTTTCATAACCAGCGATCTGGCAAAAGGCAGAATGGTAGATGTAATCGACAGTGGAGAGCCCGCAGTAATGGTATGCCATTGGCCGGGAGTTTATTTCAATGGTGAAAAAATTGGTTTCAATATTCTGAAAGAGGTAAAAAAGAGGTTGGATCTGAAATACAATAACCTGATCTGGATGAAGTTAAGCGAAATCTCCAGGTACTGGGCAGCAAAAGAACTTACGTCAATAAAACCCGAAGCAAAAAGAATATTGCTTAAGGCTCCCTTTGCATCACCCGGTTTTACAATTAAAACTAATGCAACAACCAGGAATCCTCAGGTAAAAACCAGGGGTGAAGTAAAACCCCTGGTCAGAATTAAGGATTCAAAAGAATTAAAATCAAATTCGTGGTTTCCCGATAAATCAGGTACAGTGATCTGCTTTGACCTGCAAAAGGGTGAAAGCGAATTGATCCTATAGATTTATTCAACCCATGGTACAAGCTTTGAAGGATAATAATTTATCTCAAGAGCGTTAAATCGTTTTGCATGGTTTCCTAATCGTATTTTGTATTCATCCCAGTTTCTGAGTGATGAATGTGACCAGCCTACTTCAGCAAGACCGGGCAGCCTGGGGAATGTCAGAAATTCTATTTCTTCCATGTTGGTGATTGTCTCTGTCCATAAAGCAGCTTCAATACCAATAATGTTCTCCCGTCCTATACCTGGTTCCAGGGTAGCCGGATCCCAGTTGTATGCTTTATCTACCTCAATAAGTCCTGCCCAGGTATATCCAATGGCGGTTGTTGAATCATATTTCATATCGATGTAAGCCCTTGAAGCAGGTGACATAAGAAGTTTTGCACCCTGTGATACAGCTTTATTTGCATTTTCTGCACTTGACCAGTATTGTGCTACTGATCCTGGCCTCAGTTTACCCAGGGATATCTCATCCCATCCTATTGGTGTCTTACCGAGTTTAATAACAATATCCTGAACTCTCTCCACAAAAGGTATATAGTCTTCTTTCTTGGTTACATGCGATTCATCCCCGCCAATATGAAGGTATGGTCCGCTTGTCATTGATGCAAGTTCCCTGAATACATCTTCGACAAATTTATAGGTTATCTCCTTTTTGGTTGCCAGTGTACTGAATCCAACCTCCGTTCCTGTGTAAAGCTCTGTTGCTTTACCACTAATATTAAGGTCCGGATAGGATGCAAGTGCGGCATTTGTATGACCCGGCATATCAATTTCAGGTACAATTGTAACAAAATGGGCATCTGCATATTTTACCAGTTCACCATACTGCTCCTGGGTATAAGATCCTCCAACACCACCACCTACTTCTGTTTTTCCTCCATAAAGAGCAAGGTTTGGCCATGACTTGATCTCAACCCTCCATCCCTGATCGTCTGATAAATGAAGATGCAAATGGTTTATTTTATAAACAGAAACCAGATCGATAACCCTTTTTACCTCCTCAACAGTGAAAAAATGTCGTGTTACATCAAGCATAACACCCCTGTAATTATATGCAGGATAGTCTGTTATCGTCCCTCCTGGTATATGCCAGTCTAGGTCCTGTACTGAACTCATTTCGATATTGGCGGGCAACAGCTGACGCAGAGTTTGTATTCCATTGAATAATCCTGCCGATTTGTTTGCAGCAATAGTGACAAGCTTTTTTGTAATTGTAAGCGAGTATCCTTCATCTCCCAACGATGCATCAGCACCTGATAGTGTAAGGTAAATATTGCCCTTTCCGGGTGTCCCGGACACGGCTTTTATCTCCAGGGGAAATCCGGTTGCCGGCCTGAGCCTGCCCGCCAGATATTCTGCAATTGATTTAAGTTCATCTGTCTCTTCCTGTATATATATTGAAGCTTTTTTACCAAGACAGAAATAATCACCAGTGGCTGCAACAGTTAAGGGTTTTGGAATAACATTCTCCTTTGTAAGATCTGTAGGTGTTTCAGGCTTGCATGATATCTGAAATAAGATTACTGCAATAATCATAACTGATATGATTCGGCTTAATGTTCTTTTCTTGATCATGGTATTAAAATTTTAGGGATGTTAAGATAGATATTTTATTTTTATTCTGTTCTGTATAAACTTATTGGCTTCCACAGATGTTTCTTGTTTATAATTTCATCGACCTTTGTGTGCAGGTTCGCCTGTGATTAAAACATACTAAAATGGACGTCAATTACATTCTTTCTGAAAATACTGTTGACCCGGATCCTTTCATACAATTTGGTGCCTGGTATAAAGAACGTCTGGCATCAGTTAAATTGTATCCTGATGCTGTAAGCCTGGCAACCTCATCAAAAGATGGACATGTTTCGGTCAGAACTGTATTGCTTAAAGATTACAGTGAGGCCGGATTTGTATTTTTCACCAATTACAAAAGCAAAAAAGGCAGTCAGCTGACTGAAAATACTTTTGCTGCAATGTTGTTTTACTGGCCTGAATCCGGACGTCAGGTAAGAATAGAGGGTCATGTGGAGAAAGTATCACGAAAAGAATCTGAACTATATTTCAGATCAAGACCAAGAGTAAGCCAGATTGGTACGTGGGCAAGTGAACAAAGCGCCGTCATCCCTGATCGTAATTATCTTGATGACAGGGTGGTGTTCTTCAGTAATAAATATTCAAACCGGAAGGTTGAATTACCTCCTCACTGGGGCGGATTTATTCTGGTTCCTGAACTGATAGAATTCTGGCAGGAAGGAGAATTTCGCCTTCACGACCGCATCCAGTTTGCCAGGAAGAAAAATTCCTGGCTTATTGAGAGGCTGGCTCCATGAATGTGATTATTTCCGGCTACCTGGTCAGGGGATTGTTTGCTTTCTTAAAAAACTCTTCCTGAAGCTGCTGAATTGTTTTGTCAGTTTTAAGGTATTTTATTAATCCCGCAAGTTCTTCTGCATCACTTTTTACGAGCAGCTCTCCAAGTTTTTTATTGGTAGGATTAACATCACTCGCAAAGTGGTTTGGGTATTTTGCATACCACCATATCCCGGTGTATCCGTAAGGAAGCTTGTCTAGCCTGTTCTGGTCAAGGCCTGATTCACTTCTTAAGGCTTCTGTATCAACCAGCGAAGGTGCAATGAAATACATCATAGAGGTTTCTTCTTCTCCCGCATGCCCGTCAAGTTTTGCTTTCTTAAGTGATTCAATTTCATTCTTATATTTTGGATTTTCTTCCGGCCTGAACAAGACTACTGTATAATCATGCTGTGCTGCAAGTTGTGACTGACAAAAGTATGTGAGGAAACTTGTATTGCCTCCGTGTCCGTTAAGCAGGATTATCTTTTTTAATCCGTTACGTGATAATTCTTTACATGTCTCTTCGAGCATCTTCCACATTAAATCATTGCTGTAAGCTATTGTTCCTGGCTGATGTTTAGCTTCAAATATCTGACCTGTAAAATAGGCAGGGAAAACAACAGCATATTCAGTTTGTGCAGCAGTAAATGCAATCTCCCGAGATTCAAAAATATCCGTCCCCAATGGCAGATGCGGACCATGTTTTTCTAAAATACCCAATGGTATGATGCATACACCACCAGCTTTTTCGACTGCTTTTAAAAATTTAGGTGCAGTGAGTTCCTCCATTTTATATGGCAATTCTGTCTGTACTGATTGCTGTGCAGAGAGCACAAGGCTCAGAAATAAAAAAGTAAATAACGGGGCGATCTTTTTCATGATTAAAGGATTTTAATAAGTCATTTATTATTTATGAGAATTCTCTTGTAACAGCATCCTGAAAAATCTGAAATACCAAATTCCTGACAAAAATAGACCAAGTCCTATTCCGCTGTAAATTACAGATAAATATGGTTTGGGAAGAGGCGAATGACGAAGGAAAATACCCATAGAGACCATGACAGGAACTATAAGGTAGCTTTTCCAGGTCATAAATGAAAACATACACTTTTTTTCAGTAAGCGGAAGAAGCCTGTTAAGATTTCTGTTTGCAAGCCTCTGAAATCCGAAATAATAGATCGGAAAAGCTATTACTATACCTGCGAGACCAAATGTCAGTTTTGCAATTAAGGGTAAGGGTAAAATCCATTGGACCGAGTAACTTATGAGCATTGCTCCTACTCCGCACCACATCAAACCTGCCAGCAAAACAAGAGTGGCTTTGTCCACTGCTGGCCTGAGTTTCATAATTCTTGATTTCATTTTTTAAATATTGCCATCCGAAATGGCTTAATCTCAACTTTATGCCATACCCCTTTAGTATAATACGGCTCATCCTGAAGTGCCTTATCAAGGGCATTCCTGTCAGGGAATTCATATACAATCATTGAGCCGATCATTTTACCATCATGATCCAGTATTGCCCCTCCGGCAAGAAATTCTCCCCTGCTTTTAAGAACCTCTATCTTTTCAAGATGTTCCTGCCGGACCTTCATTCTCCTTTCAAACGCTTCGGCATCGGTACCGTCATAGGCTATAAGTATAAATTGCATTGCTAATCTGGTTTAATTAATTTCGGTATAAAATTAGAACAATTACTCAACAAAGTTGTAAAGCTCCAATATCGCATGTTTTGTTTTATCATTGCTATATTTGCTTGTTAGTAAGGTTTTAGTTTATAGAATTAATCAGGTCAGAGATTGTTCTCAGATGTCAAAATTTAAGAACATATTTAATTTACCCGGCCTACTTAAAGATATCAGGAGAAAAGATCACTCTCCTGTATATGGAGGGCTTGACATACTTAAATATATAGGTCCCGGTCTGCTTGTTACTGTCGGATTCACAGATCCTGGTAACTGGGCAGCCAATATTGCATCCGGGTCGGAATATGGTTATACTCTTTTATGGGTTGTAACATTGTCGACAATTATGCTGATAATCCTTCAGCATAATGTCGCACATCTCGGTATAGCCACAGGTCTTTGTCTTTCAGAGGCGGCAACTATACATCTGCCGCGGCCTGTTTCAAAATCAATCCTCTGTTTTGCCGTGATGGCTTCAGTATCCACTTCTCTTGCAGAAATACTTGGCGGTGCCATTGCACTCAATATGATTTTCAATATCCCTGTAAAAATCGGATCCATTCTGGTCACAATCTTCGTAATAATTATGCTTCTGACAAATTCCTATCAGAAAATCGAAAAGTGGATAATAGGTTTTGTTTCAATTATCGGACTTTCATTTTTGTATGAATTATTTCTTGTGGATATCAATTGGCCGGAAGCAATGATTTCATGGGTAAAGCCATCTATACCAGAAGGTTCCATGTTGTTACTTATGAGTGTTCTCGGTGCTGTTATTATGCCGCATAATCTATTTCTTCATTCGGAGGTGATTCAGAGCAGACAATGGAATCTGAAGGATGAGATAATAATCAAAAAACAACTGAAATATGAATTTTACGATACCCTCTTATCAATGATAATCGGCTGGGGTATTAATAGTGCAATGATACTTCTGGCTGCTGCAACTTTTTTTAGGCATAATATCACCGTTAGTGAGCTGCAGCAGGCAGAAAGTCTTCTGGGACCCCTGCTTGGATCAGGGGCTTCCCTGGTATTTGCTGTTGCTCTCCTGTTTGCCGGTGTTGCATCAACCATCACATCAGGTATGGCCGGCGGATCAATAGTCTCCGGAATGTACAGGGAACCCTTTGATATCAAGGATAATCATTCAAGGATCGGGGTCCTTGTATCTCTTATCGGAGCACTCATTCTCATCTTCTTCATCAAAGATCCATTCAAGGGTCTGATCTGGTCACAGGTTTTTCTGAGTATTCAGCTTCCCTTTACTATTGCTATACAGGTATATCTTACATCATCTGTTAAAGTAATGGGCAAATATGCCAACACTACTTATATGCAGGGTTTGTTATGGTTAATTACCGCACTTGTAACCTTTTTCAACCTCAGGCTTTTATTAAGCCTAATTGGTATATAGAAAAGTAATAACATGGGTGAAAAAATATACGATACCGGATTTGTTCTGAGTGGTGGAGGAGCACGGGGTTTTGCTCATCTCGGCTTCATTGAGGCCCTTAACGAAAACGGTATTTATCCTGATATTATCTCCGGAACAAGTGCGGGTGCCCTCGCTGGAGTACTTATTGCTGACGGTTATTCTCCCCGGGATATCCTGAAAATGCTGAACCTGGGAAGTCGTCTTGATTTTATGCGCCCAACTCTACCAAGAGAGGGCTTATTGCAGATTTCAGGCATAATTAAAATACTGAATGCAAATCTCCGGGCAAAAAGTTTTGAAGACCTGAAAATTCCGCTCTATGTGGCGGCTACCGATATTAATAATGGAAAAGCTGTATATTTTTCAGAAGGCGACCTGATTGAAAAAGTCACGGCATCAATGAGCATTCCTGTGCTATTCCAGCCCGTTGTAATAAGCAACATTCAGTATCTGGATGGTGGAATAACAGACAATCTGCCTGTTACTCCTGTTGAAAATATATGTAAAAAAATTGTTGGCTCATTTGTAAATCCGGTGGGATATGTTGAAAAACTGACCGGCCTGATAAGCATTGCCGAACGTACTTTCATGCTTAACATGACTAAAGAGGTTACAGAAAAAGCAGGAAAATTTGATCTTCTTGTAGCTCCTCCTGAACTGAGAAACTACGGCATACTTGATCCTGAAAAGGCAGAGGAACTTTTTGCGCTTGGCTATAATACCACAAAAGCAAAACTCAGGGATGAAACGATCCGCAGAAAACTTGATCTGTAAGCGGCTTCACGTTTATTTGTAATGTGCTTAATATCAACACACTACCGCGGCCATAATTAGCTGATTATTAATTAATTATGAGAGTATGAAAAGAGGTTCTGTTTTAATTGCAGTGATTGTTTTATTTCCCGTTTTTGCAGCTTCGCAGAAAAACAATTCCGGGGCCATTCCATTAAATTCCAGACTGGAACTATTTATAGATAGCCTTCTGATAGAATCTATGAATAATCTTGAGCTCAGGATGCAATCCCCGTTTGCCGGAGAGATGATGATAAAAAAATATTTCTTATACAGGCTCAAAGATGGTTTTGAATTTTGCCACATCTGCTGCTGGATTTATTCTGGTTGAAATACTGGATGCTAATGGAAATGTGATCCCTGGACTATCAGCTGATTTATACTCACTTCGTTTTGAATAATATATTGAAAATGAAAAAAATAACAACCAGAAGGTCTTTTTTAACTAATAGCATAAAACTAAGTTTACTATCTGTTGCAGGAAGTTGTTTCTCTCCCGGTTTGATAAAGATCCCTGCTCTCAGTTTCATTAATCAGAAAAAGGGAAAAAAGCCAGTTATCTGGTCTGTAAAGAAAGAGCTCTATGCTCCTTCTCCTGAACCGGAAGCCGGTATAAGTTTAAGCATGAATTATGTAGGAAGAGGATTAAGAAGGGAAGAAATTCGTGCAATAATTAAATCTAGCGACTGGGTTGAAAAACCAAAAAAAAGAACTTCAAATGATAACGGAAGAACCTGGTCGGATTGGATAATTATTGATGAAAATTCAAAAGTCCAGGGAGATTATACTTTATCGGGAGGAGAAAGACAGGACGGAACAGGCCCCTATGATCCTGTTTCAAAAAGACTTGTGAAACCTGTATTCCAGAGAATAATTAAGGGAAAACCGGAAGTAGCAATGGCTGAAATCTGGAAAGGGATCAGACTGTTCAGCGACCATGGTTTTTACCAGTTATCGGAGGATGATGGCCTTACCTGGGGAAAGGCATTTATGCTGAAATATGAGGAAGGTCCGGATTTTGATAATGAAAACTGGGGTGAAGAAAAATTCTTCCGCACCAATGAAATGTATATAGGAAATGCCGAGATTCTTCAGAACGGGACTGTCATCATCACTGCAACCATCCCTGTTCCCTTTATGGACGAGGAAGACAAAAATATGCCATCCATATTTCCTAATAACTATCGGGAAGGATGTGTTGCCGGTGCAATTTGTTTCATAGGATGCTGGAAAGATTCACTAAAAAACTACACATGGCAATTGTCAAAACCTTTTTCTGTACCAAGAAGGATTTCAACACGCGGTCTTGACGAACTCCACATAAGTGAACTAAAAAACGGAAAACTCCTGATGATTATCAGGGGATCAAATACAGGTTTGGATCCGGTAAAATATCCGGGCAGAAGATGGTATTCAATATCTGAAGATGGAGGATTTAACTGGAGTGAAGTAAAAGACATGAGATACGATTCAGGGGAATCATTTTATTCTCCTGCTGCAATCTCCTCAACAATACGCAGTTCTATAAACGGGAAATTATACTGGATTGGGAATATTTCAGAAGATCCTGTTAATGGAAATTCTCCAAGATATCCCCTTCTGATCATAGAAATTGATGAAGAAAATATATGCTTTAAAAAAGATACTGCTGTTACAATAGATGACAGAGATCCGCTTCATGATTCAGAATTCTTGCAATTATCAAATTTTTCAATTTTTGAAAACCGGGAAACAAATGATATTGAAATTTACCTTTTAAGGCTGGGGGAAAATGGTGGCGGAGCAGATATCTGGACCGCAGGAACTTATAAATATACCCTAAGCTTAAATACAGACTGATACATCTGCAGGGGTCTTCTGATATCCTGCGTATAAATTATGTTTTAATCAACGAATAAAGTTTCCTGATCTCTGCTTCCCATAATGATTCATCGGGTGTTTCAAGAATCAAAGGCATATTATCAAATCGTGAATCATTCATTATCAGGGAGAATATCTCCTCCCCCAGTAATCCAATACCCAGATTATCATGGCGGTCAACCCTGGTGCCAAGATCTTTTTTGGAATCATTAAGGTGCATTCCTTTCAGATAATTGAAACCGATAATTTCATCAAACTTTCTGAATGTCTCTGCGAATCCTTCTGTAGTTTTCACATTATATCCTGAGGTGAAGGCATGACAGGTATCAATGCAGACTCCGACCCTCGACTTATCCCCAACTTTTTGAATTATTTCCCGAATCTGTTCAAAAGTATGTCCAAGATTTGTGCCCTGCCCTGCAGTATTTTCAATTACTGCAGTTACACCTTTTGTTTTATCAAGCACAATATTTATTGATTCGGCAATTCTTGTCAGACATTCTTCGGTACTTATTGCATTCAGATGACTTCCGGGATGAAAATTCAGTCTGTCCAGTCCTAGCTGTTCGCATCGCTGCATCTCATCAAGAAATGATGTCCTCGATTTCTCAAGTGGTCCTTCTTCCGGATGACCAAGGTTGATAAGGTAACTATCGTGGGGAAGTATCTGAAATGGTTTGTAGTCAAATTTTTCACAGTTTTCCCTGAACGCTTTTATACTGGTCTTTGTAAGAGGATTTGAAAACCACTGTTTCTGGTTTTTTGTAAAAAGTGCAAACGCCCTTGCTCCTATCCTGTTTGCATTTACAGGTGCATTTTCCACTCCGCCCTGTGCACTGACATGTGCTCCTATATATTTCATAATTCTTCCTTTAAAAATAACTTGAACCATCCCAGCAATGTGTACAAAGCTTTTCTTTTGGCAGCCCAATAGCCTTTACCAGATCATCAAGCCGCTGATATCTAAGAGAATCCAGATTCAGGGTTTTCTTAATCTGATGGACCATTGCAGCATATTTTTCTGAATCCGGGTCGGCATATTCCTTTAAATCCTTTTCTTCTCCGCCTAATTGCTTGATCGCTTTTCTTCCTGCAAGTTCCATTATTGATCTTGATTCAGAAAAGTTGAGATAATTACATGCAAACAACAAAGGAGGACATGCTATTCTCATATGAACTTCCTTTGCTCCTGATTCCCTGAGGTCATTAGTACTGTCTTTCAGCTGTGTGCCTCTTACAATACTGTCATCCAGGAATATCATCCTTTTTCCTTCTATAACAGCTTTATTGGGAATTAGTTTCATTTTTGCAACAAGATCCCTTTGACCCTGGTACTGAGGCATAAAGCTCCGCGGCCAGGTTGGCGTGTATTTTGAATATGCTCTTTTATATGGAATATTCTTTTCATTTCCATAACCATGTGCATGACCCACACCGGAATCAGGTATTCCGCAGACAAAATCAGCTTCTACCTCATCTTTCTTTGCAAGAGCTGCACCACATTTGTACCTGCATTCATCCACATTTATTCCTTCATAATATGATGGCGGATAACCATAGTAAACCCAGAGAAAGGAACATATTTGCATTTTTTCTTCCGGTTTTCTCAGTTGCGAATAACCCTCTTCCTTAATCAGAACTATCTCCCCGGGGCCGAGGAAGTATTCAATTTCAAATCCGGTATTAGGAAATGCACACGACTCTGAAGCAACAGCAAATCCATTCTCGCTTTTGCCAATTACAACAGGCGTCCTTCCGTTTTTATCACGTGCTGCAATGATTCCCTTGTTTGTAAGAATCAGCAATGAACATGACCCTTTAACGTGCTCAAACACATTTTCAATTCCTTCAACGAAGTTTTCTTTTTCGCAAATCAGGTTTGCAACTACTTCGGTCGGATTTGTATTCCCCTCAAAGTTTTCCATGAAGTGCTTCTTCTTCATTAAAAACCTTTCCTCCAACTCAGCAATATTTACCAGTCTGCTTACTGTTACTATCGCAAAATGGCCCAGGTGGGAATTGAATAAAATCGGTTGAGGGTCTGTATCGCTTATTACTCCTAGTCCTGAATTTCCATTAAATTCTTTAAGCTCACTTTCAAATTTATTCCTGAAATATGAATCTTCAATATTATGTATAGACCTTCTGAAGCCTTTATCAGGTACAATAAAGACAAGACCAGCCCGTTTTGTACCAAGGTGTGAATGATAGTCTGTTCCATAAAAAACATCCTCTACACAATCAGATTTTGAAATTACACCAAAAAAACCACCCATATGTCTGTAATTTAACTAGTTAACAAATAAACGCTTTGTTGTAAATTTAATCATTGAATCGGAATTATTAAATATTATCAGGATATTATTATTTTTGCCCTCCCTGTAGTATATTTACTTTATATAAAAAAGGTAATAATGACAGAATCGAATAATTCAAAACCCCTGGAAAAGTTTTCCGGAAAGCTTTCACCATCAAATATGATCGCTGTAACCGGTGTTTTGGTAATCCTTCTGATTTTACTTGTTTTTATGTATTTCAGCCAGAATAATAAAATGGTGGAAATGGAAAGGGTTTTGACCGAAGAGAAGGATTCTCTTGCCAATGAGCTTAAGTCTATGGTCCATGCTTATGATACACTTAAAACCAATAACGATACTCTTCAGGCCGGTCTTAACAGGGAAAGGGAAAGGATAGTCCAGCTGCTATCGATAAATGCATCAAATGCACAGCTTATAAAAAGGTACAAAAGCGAGATTTCCACAATGAGGGAAATAATGAAAAGTTACATTGTCCAGATCGATTCTCTAAATACACGGAACAAAATACTTGTTGCCGAAAATACAGAGATAAAGCAGCAGATGAAGCAGGTACGTAATGCCAACACAGAGCTTTCAAAAGTAAAGGAAGCCCTTACCGACAAAGTTGAAATCGCTTCGGTAATACAGGCAAAAGATGTAGTCGCTGTACCTCTTAATAAAAAGAGAAAGGAAACTACCAGAATAAGTTTGCTAGATAAAATAAGAGTCTGCTTTACTCTTCGTGAGAATCCTATTGCAAAAGCCGGAGAAAAAGAGGTATTTATGAGACTTATACGACCTGATTCTCTGGTTATTACAACCAGCCCTGATAATCTTTTTGAATTTAAAAGAAGCAAGATAATTTATTCAGTCAACCGGATTGTTGATTATATTAATCAGGATATAGAGATGTGTATCTATATGGATAATACGGGTGATTTCATAGTTGGCACCTATAGTGTTGAATTGTACCTTGAGGATAACATTATCGGCAAGACCACTTTTATGCTCCCGAAGAAATAGCTATTCTTATTAGGGCATCATAAACTCAGCAATTATGTTGTCGGAGATCAATTTGCCCTGGTTGGTTAGGATCAGGTACTTACCTTCTTTTTTCATCAGTCCGTAATCTTTGAATTTCCCGGAAAGGTTGACAACATAATCATACCCTTCTTTTTCAAATAGCTTTTCTACATAATCAAGATCAATACCCCACATCGTTCTTAGCGAAGTCATAATATACTCATTGAATCTTGTCCTGTTGTCAAGCTCTTCCTTCTCAAAGAATGGTTTTCCGGAATTTATGGACTTAATATATGCTTTTACATCACTGATATTCCACTGCCTTGAATAACCGTTGAATGAATGGGCAGAAGGACCTATCCCCAGATAATTCACCTGTTTCCAGTAATTTGAATTATGCTTCGAAAAAAATCCGGGCTTTCCGAAATTTGAAATCTCATAATGTATAAATCCCGCGTTTTCAGATTTTTCTATTAAAATATTGAAAAACGAAGTGCTTTCATCTTCTTCTATCTCCTTTATTGACCCCTTCTCAAGCATCTTCCAGAAGACGGTTCCCTTCTCAAACGTAAGATGATATGCAGAAAGATGTTTTATGTCAAAAGAAAAAGAAAAATCAAGATTCGAGGACCATTCATTTATACTCATACCGGGAATTCCGTAGATAAGATCAATGGTTATATTTTCAAATCCTGCCTTAAAGGTTTCTCTAAGAGCATTTTCCGCCTGTGCCGAATTATGTCTTCTGTTAAGAAGTTTCAGATCTGCATCCCTCCAGGATTGTATCCCAAGACTGATTCTGTTTATGTTTATTTTCTTAATTCCTGCAAGATAATCGGGAGTAATGTCATCGGGATTCATTTCAATTGTAATCTCACAATTCTCTTCAATGCTGTATTGATTATGGATTTGTCCAAGAATCAGTTCCAGTTGTTTTACAGAAAGCAATGATGGGGTGCCTCCCCCAATGTATATAGTTGAGATCTTTTCATTTCCTAAATAATCACGCCTGGCTTCAAGCTCAGTACAAAGAGCAGAAATGTAATCGCTCTTGTCACCCTCATAAAGGATATGATAAAAATCGCAGTAAGAACAGAGTTTTTTGCAATAGGGTATATGAAGATACAGGCCTGCCATAATCGAAATTGTAACTTTGAAATTTATAAATTAATTATAACTTTTATACCTATTTTTGCCGCAAATATGAAAAATGATTAAGAAGTATAAATACTCCCTGGTTCTTTCCCTGATTATTCTGATCCTGAGCCTCAAAAGTGCTGATGATTTAAATAAGGTTCAGTTTCTTAACATACCTCACTTTGACAAATTTGCTCACTTCTGCATGTATTTTGCACTTATGTCGGTCCTTATTTATGAGACCTGGAGACATTCATTAAAAGTACCTAATGTAATGATGCTCGCTGTCATTCCTTTTATTTATGGTATTCTAATCGAGGTAATGCAGTCAACACTTACCACTACCCGTAACGGGAGTATTTATGATGCTGTTTTCAATACTCTGGGAATATTCCTGTCAATATTGGTCTGGATAATAATTCGGAGGGCTTACAGTGAGAAATTCAGATAGTTATACTTCCTGAAATGCTTGCTTTCACTACAAGGTCATTAATTGATTTACTTTTGAAAAGCAGAATTAGCTCTTTTCGTGTTTTTGCATAATCATCATGTATCGGGCATGGGTTTTTAGTCCGGTCAATACAGCGGCAGGGACCATTATGCATTATACAATCCGTAAAAGTATCTTCACCATCAATTGCAATTACTATATCGTAGAGTGTTATTGTTTTTGGATCTTTCAACATTGAAAAGCCTCCGTGCGGGCCTTTCATCGATTTAAGAATCTTTTGCTTTGCAAGCTGTTGAAGTATTTTACCAAGAAAGGGAGTAGGGAGATCCAAATCAGTTGAAATCTGTTTGATACCTATTTTCTCTCCGGTTGTTTTTTTTCCTGAAAGATAAATTATAGCCCTTATTCCGTACCTGCATGAGTTTGATAGCATTTTAGAACAATTTTAAAGGAATCTTATCTATTCTTGGTTTATGACGGCCTCCTTCAAATTCTGTTGTTAAAAAAGTCTTTACAATAAGGTATGCCTCCGATTCAGTAATAAACCTTCCTGGTAATGCACAAATATTAGCATCATTATGAGCCCTGGCTAACCGGCTAATCTCCTCATTCCAGCATAAAGCACTTCTGATTCCCTGGTGTTTATTAACAACCATATTAATACCATTGCCCGTTCCGCAAATGGAAATTCCCAGATCATACTCTCCGGCAGAAACTGCATCGGCAAGCGGATGACCATAATCAGGATAATCCACAGGCGGATCTGCATTGAAACAGCCAAAATCCTTTATGTCATATTTTTCTTTAATCAGAAATTTGACTATTTTTTCTTTCAGAAAAAAGCCGGCATGGTCGGATACGACAACTATCTTTTTCTTTTTCAAATTAATATTGTTTGTAGATCCTGATAATCATTGTACAAAATAATATAATTGCATCCTTTTAAGAAAATAATACTCTAATATCTTTTTAAACTTTGTGAAGAATTATAAACATCTGCTTTCTAGATAAAAATTCTTTATGGACAGACTCCCTTGAAAAGAATGTTAATAAGATGTATAAAACCTGTGGAGTATGCGATTCTTTTCATTTTTTATATATGAAATTTCGCTTTGTTTCTTAAAATTTATCTCTTCCGAAAAGTTTTTATGGAATTTATTCAAAATACAAACCTTTAATAAACAATTTAAAATATAATTTTGTCCACTTTTGTCTATCAACAATTTAGTATTAACGGTTGTTAATTATATCAGTAATGTTCTGATTATCAAAAATGGTATGTTTTTTGATTTGTTGAAAAGTTGTTTATTCAGTTTTAATGTTGATATGGGCAACATAAATCTGATAATTTTTTAAACACTATTAACAGGACATAAACAATATCATAAAAAATATTTATATAAAATTTTATTTCTATTGTGTTGTTAATAATTGTGCAAAACGGTATTTGAGACTTAAACAAAACAACTTTATTGATTAAGTTTATACCTTTAAATAATGTGAATGAAATGAAGCATCTTAAGGCTGAAGAATACATAGAAGGAATTAATAAACTGAGAGCTGAAAAGAATGCAATTATCCTGGCTCACTATTATCAGACATCAGATATACAGGATATAGCTGATTTTGTGGGAGACAGTCTCGCTTTGTCACAGAAAGCAGCCTCCAATGAAGCTGATATTATACTTTTTGCAGGTGTAAAATTCATGGCTGAAACAGCTAAAATTCTTGCTCCTGATAAAAAAATACTTCTTCCGGATATAAATGCCGGTTGTTCTCTGGCTGATTCATGCAGGGAAGAGGATTTTAAGAAATTTATTGATGATAATCCTGGAAGGACTGTTGTTACTTATGTCAATACAACTGCTGAAATAAAAGCATTGTCGGATATTATTTGTACTTCAAGCAATGCAATTCAGATAGTTGAGTCATTGCCAGAGAAAGAAAAGATCATTTTTGCTCCTGACCGAAATCTTGGAAACTACGTTCTTAACAAAACAGGAAGAGATATTATAGTATGGAATGGAGCATGCCATGTGCATGAAGAATTCTCTCTGGAAGCAATACTGAAATTGAAGAATGAATATACTGATGCAAAACTGATAGTACATCCTGAATGTGAGCTGCCAGTAAGAATGGTTGCGGATTATATCGGATCAACTTCTTCACTTTTAAAGTATTCAAAAACAGATAGTGCAAAAATCTATATTATTGCAACCGAGGTCGGAATTATTCATCAGATGCAGAAGGAAAATCCCGATAAAAAATTTATTCCTGCACCTCCGAAAGATTCTACCTGCGGATGCAGCGAATGTAATTTCATGAAACTTATTTCACTTGAAAAGATTTACAACTGTTTAAAAACAGAAGCACCTGAAATCGATTTAGACAGCGAAATAATAATTAAAGCCAGAAAACCTATAATTAGAATGATGGAGATATCAAAGAAACTTGGATTATAACTTATGCAGAGGATTATTGCTTTTCTTTTATCAGTTTTATTTTTTAACCTTTTGTCTGCCCAGAATAGCAATTCAGACAATAAGGATGGTTATCATGTTTTCAAATATCCTAATGGCTCTGTTTCAAGCGAAGGGATATTAAAGGATGGAAAGCCTGATGGATTCTGGAAAAGCTATTTTGTTACAGGTATTAAGAAATCAGAAGGAAAAAGAACAAATTTTTTACTTGACAGCATCTGGGTATTCTTTGACCAGGCAGGAGATACAACAGAAAAAATAAATTATCTGCTTGGTAAAAAGAATGGCTGGTATTTTAAATATAAGAAAGATCCTTCAAAAGGAGTTTACATATGGTCCAAAGAACTCTTTGCAGGAGATAAAAAGGAAGGTACGGCTTATATATTTTATCCTGATGGGAAAATACAGCAAACATTTTTATATAATGGTGGCAAAAAAGAAGGACTTTCAAGGGAATATGACAAAGAAGGAAATATTATAACTCTCCTTGAATATAGCAAAGACTTCCTCGTAAGCCGCGAACGTATAAACAGAACCGACAGCAAAGGTCTTAAGCACGGCGAGTGGAAAGAGTTTTATCCCAACGGAAACATTAAGTCAGAAAAGACATTCAGAGATGATCTTATGCATGGTTATTACAAGGAATATGATAACCGGGGAAAACTAATACTTACCATGCTTTATGAGAATGGATCCATTGTAAAATCAAGTGTTGAAGATGCTCCTGATATTGAAATAGTTAATAAATATGATTCAGATGGAAAACTGATCTATAGCGGACCATACAGAAATAATGTACCTGTTGGAGTACACAGAGATTACGGAAAAGATGGAAAAGTTACAAATGCCTACATATATAACGATAACGGACTGCTTTTGTCTGAAGGCATAGTTGATGAAGCAGGAAATTATAACGGTAAATGGAAAGATCTATACCCTGACGCTAAAACAATGGCTGAGGGCCAGTATACTGATAACAGGAAGACAGGAGTATGGAGATTTTATAATAAAGCCGGTAAAATTGAACAAACAGGTTCATTTAACGCTGGTAGACCTGACGGACTTTGGAAATGGTATTACGAAAACGGTCAGCTTCTCCGGGAAGAAGAGTATTTTCAGGGCAGACGAGATGGTGCCAGCAGTGAATATTCCGAAACAGGAGAAATAATTACCCAGGGTCAATACCTTGATAACGAAAAGAATGGAGACTGGAAGCATAAATCGGGAGATTATACGGAGGAAGGAAAATATATTACAGGTCTGAAAGATGGAGTATGGAAAGGTTATTATCCTGATGGTGAATTGAAATTCAAAGGTAATTTTATTCAGGGTAATCCTGATGGAGAACACAGGTATTATTATGAAAATGGTAAATTAAGGGAAGAACAGTATTTCCAGATGGGAATAAGGCAGAAAACATGGAAAAAGTTTGATGAGGAAGGAAACGCATTGCTGGTCATAACTTATAAGGATGATGTTGAAACATCAATTAATGGTGTAAGAATAAAACTGCCGGAAAGTGATACAAAACTTATTAAGTAGGAATACCAGATGGAAGATAGCCTAGATCTCAGAAAAGAAATTATCTCTGCAACTGACAAGGAGTTTGAGAAACAACTGAGGCCATTGAGCTTCAGTGATTTTAAGGGACAGAAACAGGTTATTGAAAATCTTGAGGTTTTTGTTACAGCAGCAAAACAAAGAGGAGAATCCCTTGATCATGTTCTGCTCCACGGACCTCCGGGGCTTGGAAAAACTACCCTGGCAGCTATTATCAGCAATGAACTCAAGGTAAATATGAGGGTAACTTCCGGTCCTGTTCTTGACAAACCCGGAGATCTTGCCGGACTTCTTACAAACCTGCAGGAAGGAGATGTTCTTTTTATTGACGAAATACATCGGCTGAGCCCAATAGTTGAGGAGTATCTTTATTCAGCAATGGAAGATTTCCAGATCGATATAATGATCGATAAAGGACCAAGCGCAAGATCTGTTCAGCTTACCCTCAATAATTTTACCCTGATCGGCGCAACTACCAGATCTGGTCTTCTGACAAGTCCACTCAGGGCCAGATTCGGAATTAAATTCCATTTGGAATATTATGATCATGAGATTCTTACAGGTATAGTAAAAAGATCAGCAGGGATATTGAACATAAAGATTAATGAAAGTGCAGCTGTTGAAATTGCAAGACGATCCAGAGGAACACCAAGGATCGCAAATGCATTACTTAGACGGATCAGGGATTTCGCCCAGGTTAAAGGATCAGGTGAAATAGACATCGATATAACCCGGTATGGACTTAAAGCCCTTAATATTGACCAGCATGGTCTTGACGAAATGGATAACAGAATACTTTCTGTGATCATAGATAAGTTCAGCGGCGGACCTGTAGGACTGACAACTATAGCAACTGCTGTTGGAGAAGAAAGCGGAACAATTGAAGAAGTTTATGAACCCTTCCTTATTAAAGAGGGGTATTTAAAGAGAACACCCCGTGGCCGTGAAGCAACAGAACACGCTTATAACCACCTTGGAAAAACATTAAAACATCCGGGAACCGGGTCTCTTTTCTGATATAAGAAAGAATTAATTGTAGACGTTGCTTATTTTTTCAAGACCTTTTGAGTCGAGAATTCTTATTTTTCTCCCGTTAAGTTCCACCAGCCTGTCTGATTTGAATTCGGATAGAAGCCTGATAACCGATTCCGTTGCAGTACCTACAATATTGGCGAGCTCTTCGCGGGTCAGGGATATTTTGAGATATTTATCATTATCTAGGCCAAAATCATTGACAAGGAGAAGGAGAACCTCGGCAAGCCGCTCCCTTACAGTCTTTTGTGCAATATCAGTAATGAAAGAATTTGCTTCCCCAAGCTCCTGGCATGCAAGCCTGATAAGGTCAAGAGCAAATGTTGAATTGGATTTAATGAACGAAATGAGGATTTCTGAAGGGATAAAACATACCTGGCAATCTTCTATAACTTTTGCAGAAGTGCATGCCAGTTCATTGCTGAGAACACTCCGGTAAGCAATAATATCACCTTTCTTTGCAAATCTTATAATCTGTTCTTTACCGTCAAATCCTGTTTTAAAAACTTTGATTATACCGTTATTTATACAGAAGAATCCACTTATCCGGTTACCCTCCTGATAAAGGACATCGCCCCTCTTATACTGCCTGAAGTCCTTTTCAAAATTTAAAATATCAGTTTCCTCAGCAGTCAGATTCCTGAAAATGCCTTCAGAATCAAAGGAGCATTTAGCACAAAGAGGAATTTGGTTTTCTTGCTGTTTCATCAAAGGATATATTTATGTTTTGATATAACGTTTAAATCATTGATTGTGTTCAATTATTCAGAGAGCAGTTTTAAACTGGTCAAGAAACCGGATATCATTCTCGAAATACAGTCTCAGATCGTTTACCTGATACTTTAGCATAGCAAGCCTTTCAATGCCCATACCAAAAGCAAAACCTGTAAATTTCCTGCTATCAATACTGCAGGCTTCAAGAACATTTGGATGTACCATTCCGCATCCTAATACCTCGAGCCAGCCGGTATATTTACATACATTACAACCTTTTCCACCACAAATCTTACAACTCACATCCATTTCAGCCGAAGGTTCTGTAAATGGGAAATATGAGGGCCTCAGCCTTATCTCTGTATCTTTTCCGAATATTTCACGTGAAAAAAACAGAAGAGTTTGTTTGAGATCAGCGAATGATACATTTTCATCAATATATAATCCCTCAACCTGGTGAAATATACAGTGGGCCCTTGCAGAAATAGCTTCATTACGAAATACCCTTCCGGGAGATATGGTTCTTATCGGGGGCTTCTGGCTCTGCATTACCCTTACCTGAACAGAAGATGTATGTGTACGCAAAAGTATGTCCTCCGGACTGGAATCCTCCAAAGACAAACGTGAAATATAAAATGTATCCTGCATATCACGGGCAGGATGTTCCGGAGCAAAATTCAGCTTTGTAAAGACATGATCATCATCTTCAATTTCAGGTCCTTCAGAAACAATAAAACCGATCCTGGAGAAAATATCTATAATTTCATTTCGTACTATGGATATAGGATGTCTTGAACCAAGTTGAAAAGGTAAGGCAGGACGGCTTAGATCAGAACCCTCTGTCTTTTCATCAGTATCAGCAAATGATGATTTTATGATGTTGTACCTGTCAAACGCTTCCTGCTTAAGCATGTTAAGTTTTTGACCAACTTCTTTCTTTAATTCCGGAGGAACATTCTTGAAATCTTCAAAAAGATCGCTTAAAAGACCTTTCTTGCTTAGGAATTTAAGCCTGAAGGATTCCAGTTCTTCATTATTTAGGGCTGAGAATGATCTTACCTCCTTTAAAAGATTTCCAATTTTTTCAAGCATTTTCTTCCTAATTTAATGCAAGTATAAATTATTTTCTCAGAACTTTTGTTTTTAGAATAGTTATATTATTCAGAGGTTTATCTGATGAATCGGTCTTTTCTGATGCTATTTTGTCAACAACATCCATTCCCTCTGTGACCTCACCAAACACTGTATATGTTCCGTCAAGTCTTGGTGTGCCGCCAATGGTAGTATAACTTATTCTCTGTTCTGGTGTAAATTTGAAATCGGGAGTATTAGTAAGATATCTGAACATTTTTCCGGAAGCAATCTCCTGAACTTCAGCATCAGTATAAGCAGAACCTGTTGATTTTAAACTGTCAGAAGTTTCGCGTATGAGAATATTAAATTTGCCCTGCTTTATCTGACTGTTTATCCTTATTTCAGCATTGTTTAGTTCGTCATCAGTGTATTTTTTACCCTGGACAATATAAAATTGAGTGCCTGATGATCTCATATAAGGATTAATTTCATTGCCCTGACGGGCAGCAGCCAAAGCACCTTTTTTATGATATAATGAGGAATTGAATTCTGCAGGAATGGTATAGTTCTTAAGAGAATCAGGGATTAATTCTGAATTTGAACTTGTTAAGAGATCACCCGCCTGGATCATAAAGTCCTTAATAACGCGGTGGAATAAAATTCCTTCGTAAAAGCCTGAATTTACAAGTTTAATAAAATTATCTCTGTGGATGGGAGTTTCATCATATAGTTTTATTTTAATATCGCCTGCCCTTGTTTTAATAAGTACAATTGTATCCTCCCCTGCACCGGGTGTATTACAGGCTGTAATAATTATAATGAATATCAGGCTGATAAATCTTGCAAATTGAATGTTCATGAAATTAGTAAATTGGTTAATAACGTTCTGTAAATACGATTGCAAAGATATTTAACTTTGAGCGATACTGGAAAATTTTAATTTCCATTTAATATGTTTGTGCGATAAAATGAAATTAAGAGATTCATTTTATCATCAGAATTATATTTGCTGATTCTATTTAAGGTGAAGGAAGTTAAGAAACTGGCTGGTCAAACACTTATTTACGGACTGGGTACAATAGTTCCCAGATTCCTTCATTACGCGGTTTTAACTCCTTTTTATACAAGAATATTCACAAATACTAGTGATTATGGTGTTGTAACTGAATTATATGCATGGATGGTCGTTCTTCTTGTTGTTCTCACATATGGCATGGAAACAGGATTTTTCAGATTCGTCCAGAATAATGAAGAATCAGATAAAGTATATAACACTGCAATTATTAGTCTGTTTTTTTCTTCCCTATTGTTTATAATTCTTATAAATATTTTCATAAAGCCTGTTTCTGTAGTAATGAATTACAGAAATAATTATGATTATATAAGAATGTTTGCAGGTATAGTTGCCATTGATGCATTTAGTGCAATCCCTTTTGCCAGGCTGAGAAAGGAAAACAAGCCTTTGGTATTCAGCATTATTAAAATTCTGAATGTCATAATAACCCTTGGACTGGTTATATTTTTATTAAAGATTGCACCGATTATATATCAGAAAAATAATGGATGGTTCAAAAACGTTTATAACCCTGACTATAAAGTAGGATATATTTTTCTGGCAAATCTTGTTTCCAGTGGGGTAACCATGCTTATGCTTTTACCTGTAATTCTGAAAGTAAGATTTTCATTTGATTTTGGATTATGGAGAAGGATGTTTAATTATTCTTATCCGCTTTTACTTGCAGGATTAAGCGGAGCTATAAATGATGCAATAGATAAGATACTTTTAAGGAGAATGATTGGAGAAGAGGAAGGACTTTCCATATTGGGTAAATATGGTGCTGCTTATAAAATTGGAGTATTAATGGCTCTTTTTATACAGATGTTCAGATTTGCAGCGGAACCTTTCTTTTTTGAGAGAGGTAACAGATCGGATGCAAAGGAAACATATGCTTTTGTGATGAAGTATTTTATTATACTAATGCTTATTGTATTCCTTGGAATTAATTTATATATATCAGGATTCCAGTATATTATTGGAAAAAATTACAGAGATGCAATTGTTGTTGTTCCTATAATTAGTATGGCATATCTAATGTATGGCATCTATATAAACCACAGTATATGGTATAAGCTTAATGACCTCACAAGATATGCAGTATATATTACTTTAATAGGGGCCGTGATAACTGTTTTAATCAATCTTTTGTTCATCCCTGCATTTGGTTACATGGCTTCTGCATGGGCACATGTAGCATCTTATGGATCGATGATAATATTTTCTTTCATTTTCGCGGAAAAACACTATAAGGTGGATTATGAAATGAAAAAAGTCTTTTCATATTTTATATTGGCAATAGCAATGGTTTTGTTTGGATATTATTATGACTATAAAAGCATTGGTATGGAAATTGGAATAAATTCAATTCTAATACTTGTATTCATTGCATATGCTCAATACAAGGATAAAGTATTAACTGTTTTTTTTAAATGAGCAAAAAATATTATAAAATTCCGGGAATACTCTTTTTATTGATGCTACTGGTATCCTGTGCAGGCAAAAAAAATGCTGTAAGTGATGATAAAACTCTTAAGAAATTTGATGAAGCTGCATATGATTATGTTTATGTTGAAGCACTAAAACAAAAACTGCTGGGTAATAATGGGGATGCTTTAAGATATCTTGAACAATGTGTGAAGATTAATCCGGAAAGTGATGCAGCCTTTTACCAGATGGCTCAGATTGTTATTTCTGCAGGTGATCTGATAAACGGAAAACGCTATGCTCAAAAGGCGCATCATTTAGACGAAAGAAATATCTGGTATATAGTAATGCTTTCGGGTATATATTATCAACAGGGAAATATCGATAGTGCTGTTGTTATATATGAAAAAGCTTTGAAATATTACCCTGAGAAACAGAACATACAGGTGGCACTGGCAAACCTGTATCTGGAAAAGAGAGACTATCAACGTTCAGTAGAGATTTACAGGAATCTTGAAGATAAGTACGGTATAAATGAAATAACTACCCCCGGATTCATTCATACAATGATAATATCAAAAAATTTTGATGAAGCAATTCAGAAAACAAATGAGCTTATAAGGATTTTTCCATCTAATATCCAGTATTATGCATTGCTGGCAGAAATATACAGGGAAAAGGGTGATCCGATTAAGGCACAGGAAGTAT
>Ga0129298_10000068_pt1 | contig 31974 bp, 32 predicted proteins | sample I19B2metaG_FD_94707 | JGI IMG/M metagenome (GOLD analysis project Ga0129298, IMG submission 94707) | Lake sediment bacterial and archeal communities from Gulf of Boni, Indonesia to study Microbial Dark Matter (Phase II) - ​I19B2 metaG | ecosystem: Environmental > Aquatic > Freshwater > Lake >... | reverse complement strand
TGGTTTTCCATGAAGCCTCCTGATATCTTAGCTTCGGTAGGAACTGGATATAAAAACCCCTACCGAAACACATATCATTCAGTAGGGGTTATCAGTCTTTTAAGGACGGTTAAAGGCGAACCCCATCGCCAGTTACGTTACTATACTATGAAAAAATTATTGCTGTCAACGAAATAACATGCCATTATAAGAGAAGCATTCATGAAAGAAATAACATATTAGCCAATAGGCACAATTCACTCTCCTTTTAAAGATATCAAAGGGATGCCTATACAGCCGGCAGACTTTATAGACATATAGACAAATTTTATTTGACATTCCAATACCTATTAGAAATAATTTTGTGACTACTTTAAGGCTTTTTAAATCATAAATATGGATATATTACATTCTCTATACATGCTTTTCCCTGTCTCTGGAGTTAAAACATATATATTCATACCTCCCCTGGTTGCTTTAATCGTTTCCTTCTTCACCTCCATGGGTGGTGTTTCAGGTGCTTTCCTCCTGTTGCCATTCCAGATGAGTGTTCTTAACTTTACAAGTCCATCGGTCAGTGCTACTAATTTTGTTTATAACATTGTCGCAATCCCAAGCGGGGTCTATCGTTACCTCAAGGAAGGTCGAATGGCATGGCCTCTGACCTATGTAGTGATCATAGGAACACTCCCAGGAGTGTTTATTGGTTATTATCTCAGGATTCTCTACTTACCTGATCCAAGGACTTTCAAACTTTTTGTAGGGTGTATTCTCCTTTATATTGGCGTCCGCCTTATCTATGAGATTACAGGCAAGGCATCTGTAGGAAAATCAAAGATGAAGGCCCTTGAGGAAAAATTCAGGGAACGAACAAAACAGATTAAAGAACAACAGAGCAAAAGAATAGCTTCAGGTCTTCCCCCTGAAGCTGTGGTAAAAACAGTCTCGGCAAGTTTTACAAGAATCGAATATGAATTCTGGGGTGAAAGATTCTCCTACAGCACTATAGCCATGTTTACCCTCGCCTTTGTTGTTGGGATAATCGGGGGAACTTATGGGATTGGTGGCGGGGCGATAATCGCACCCTTCTGCGTGGCAGTATTCCACCTGCCAGTTTACACCGTTGCTGGCGCTGCCTTGATGGGAACGTTTCTAACTTCTATCGCTGGTGTATTTTTTTATAGCGTCATCCCTGCAAAAGGTGGGATGGTCACTTCACCAGACTGGTTACTGGGATTTCTCTTCGGTGCAGGAGGATTTATAGGTATATACCTTGGTGCACGATTCCAGAAATTCGTTCCCCAGAAGATTATCAAACTTATGCTGGGAGTAATTATTATCTTCCTCGCATTTCGTTATATTTCTCAGTATTTTATGAAATAGGAGACATTACATGAAAGGGATGGTATGCCCGGTAGCAAGAATGGAGAAGTTACTTGTAGCAACAGACGGATCCATATTTAGCGAAAATGCTATAAGGGAAGCTATAAATCTTGCAAAGACATGTTCAAGCAAGCTTATTGCAGTATCAGTAGTTAAAACAAATCCCGAATTTGAGGACCTTGTACCTCTGGTCATTGAAAAAGCTGAAAAAGAGGTAAGAGAACATCTCGAATCGATTAAAAGCAGGGCTTCAAAGGAAGGCGTTGACTGCGAGATGGTTGTTCACCGGAGCGAGGAGCCCTTTCAGGACATAGTTAATGATGCATCAAAGAATCAAGTCGATATGATAATCATAGGGACGCACGGCAGAACAGGACTGAAGAGGCTCATGATGGGGAGTGTGACTGCAAAAGTTATAGGCCATGCCCCTTGCAAAGTTTTGGTTATACCTAAAGATGCCAGACTCACTCTTGAAAAGATCCTTATTGCAACAGATGGTTCAATATTTAGCGAATTAGCATCCCGTGAGGCCATCAGTATTGCAAAACGCTGTGGAAGTAGTTTGATCGCCCTTTCCGTAGCTAAAAGAGATGAAAATCTTCCGGCGGCAAAGGAAAGTGTTGATATGGTAAGGCAGGTTGCAGAAAAGGAGGGCATAAAAGTGGAAGCCTTAACCCCGAAAGGAATTCCATTTGAAGTTATTGTCAAAACAGCAGCTCAGAAAAATGCAGGCCTTATCATTATGGGGAGTCATGGTAGAACAGGTACAGAGAGACTTCTCATGGGAAGCGTGACCGAAAGGGTCATTGGTCATTCAGAATCTGCAGTTTTGGTGGTCAAAGCATAATTCTCATTTCACAAAAATCAAATCTACTAAATACAGTAGCTTTTTTGCAAAAGTATAAAAGCAATCAATTCTGTCATTCTGAGCAAAGCGAAGAATCCATTTGAGCAATGAGTCATGAGACCCTTCACAGAGCCTGTCCTGAGCGATATTCTTCAGTCCCCTTCGCTTTACTCAGGGTTCCTTCAGAATGACAAGAACAAAGGGTTCAGGGTGACACTAATGGACTTTTGCAAGAGTCTTAATATGTTAAACTGTCCGTCAAAGTCAAAATATCAGATATGAAAAATGTTTCATTAAAGAACATCTTTTTGGTTTTTCTGAAGATCGGAACCTTTGCCTTTGGAGGGGTTTATTCCATGCTTGCCTTTTTGGAAAAGGAATTAGTGGAAAGACATAAATGGATCACCCATGAAGAATACATTGAGAGTGTAGCTCTTGGACAGATGACTCCAGGCCCGCCCATTGTAAATACCGGGATATGTATTGGATATAAACTGAAAAAGATAAAAGGGGCACTTAGTGCTACCGTAGGGCAGGCATTCACTGGTACAGTTCTGGCCATCCTATTGGCAATTTTCTATATAAAAACCAGAGATAATGCTCTATTAGGCTCAATCTTGAAAGGGGTGGGAGCAGCTGTGGTAGGTCTGCTTCTCTCTATTGTCTACAAAATGGCAAGAGGAACCATCAAAGATTACAAAACAGCCTTATTTGCCCTGGCCGCCTTTTTTGCGCTAACTGTAACCAAACTCAATCCCATAGGAATCATTCTGGTTTCCGGCATATTCGGCATGCTCATATATGGGAAAAAGAACAAGTGATCTTACTGAAATTCTGTTTGATACTAATTGTTGTTAATACACTTACCATTGGTGGAGGTTTTGTCATGCTTCCCATGCTCCAAAAGGAATTTGTGGAAAAGTATCACTGGTTAACCAACCAGGAATTCCTTGATGCTATCGCTGTTGGGCAGATTACACCAGGTCCTTTAACTGTCATGAATGCCTTCATGGGGTATAAAATATTCGGCCTCTTGGGCGCAGTTTTAGCAATGGTAAGTTCATATCTCCCTTCCATTATCATCGTCACACTGGCAGCCAGATACTATTACAAGTATAAGGAGTCTGTGATTGTTCATTCGAGTTTCAAAGGCATAAGACCGGCCGTCATCGGATTATTATCGGCTGTGGCTATTTCTTTAGGAAATGCCTCCCTCGTAGATCCTATAACTTTTGGAATCGCCATAATCAGTTTCATCGTCATCGCATTTACAAAGATAGACCCTACCTTCGTAATTATTGGTGCAGGAGTTATAGGAGCTTTATTTCTATAGCTCTATGCTCTCTTTCCTTGACAAGGTATCCGTACTTGTATTTAGCTATATAGCTTCGTCTATATCAGTCCAGGAGACAATTGTGATATTTTCGTGTAGATTTTTAAATGAGGCAACGATTCCTTTTTATATAGATTTTTGATGAGGCAATTCTCTTGACAGGTTTAGTCTTTTGAAATAAAATAAACATAGATTTTTCCAGGAGGTGAAAGTATGATCCAGATTGAGTTTACAGAAAAAGATGCCAAAATGCTCCGTGAAATCCTTCGATCTTATCTCTCAGAACTTCGGGAGGAAATTGCTGCAACAAGAAGAAAAGCGTCGTCTTTTGAAATGCATGAGGAAGAAGACTTCATTAAGAATCTCATGAATCGCCTTGAGGCGGCTAAATGAGTCCTTAAAAGCCTTATTGCCCCTTTACTTAAGGTAAATCTCCTCCCCCTCCCCTTGTGGGAGGAGATTTACCCATTTGAAATGAGAAAGAACCAAAATATACCCCCCTGACGTTTTGCTACCTACATGATTACAAATAGTTGACAATCCGTTATGTATGTGATACTTTAATTTTGAACTTTAAAAGAAAGGGAGGTGAATGTATGACTTGTAAACCAGGACACGTAGCCACAAAAAAGACTGCTAAGAAACCAGCTACAAAAAAGAAGAAATAAAAAACTGAAAAAATTATAAATTCGAAGCCCTAATTTCTAAACAGGCACGAATGCTCAATCCTGAACTTGATTCAGGACAAAACAGTTTTGAACATTTGAATTTAGAATTTTGAATTTGTTTAGATTTAGCGCTTAGGATTTAGGGTTTTAAAAAGGGTAGAGTATTTCATCAAAAACCATAAGGACGTTTAGCTCTTCTTTACTCCTTCTCGGGCTATTGCTACTTTACCTGTTCTTACGAACTCTTTGATACCCATAGGTCTAAGGAGTTCGACAATAGCTTCTATTTTCTTTTCGTCGCCTGTAACCTCTATGGTATAGGTCTTCTGACTTGAATCCACAATCCTTCCCCTGAATATCTCCGCAAGTCTCAGAACCTCTGCCTTGTCTTCCTGTCTGGGGGCAACCTTTATCATCACCATTTCACGCTCGACATGGTCAAGTTCTGTCATATCGACAACTTTTATAACATCTATAAGTTTATTAAGCTGTTTTGTTATCTGTTCTATTACCTGGTCATCACCGCTTGTAACAATGGTCATTATTGATATCTGTGGGTCTATGGTCTCTCCGACAGAGAGGCTTTCAATGTTATAACCCCTGCCGCTGAAAAGTCCTGAGATTCTTGAAAGAACACCAAACTTATTTTCTACAAGGAGAGAAATTGTGTGTCTCACTTGACTGCCTTCAGTTTCTTTTCTGCCTTCTCTTTCGTTTCTTCAAAGAGCATCTGGTCTATTGGTGCACCTGCAGGGACCATGGGATAGACCTTTTCCTTCCAGTAAACGTTGAAATCCATAACTACCGTTTTCTTTATTCTGAATGCTTCTTTGAGCACTGGTTCAACCTCACTCGGTTTTGTAGCTCTGAATCCAACAGCCCCATATGCTTCTGCTACCTTGACAAAATCAGGGACTACCTCAAGATGGGTGTAAGAATACCTTTCATTATAGAAGAGTTCCTGCCATTGTCTCACCATGCCAAGATAGTGATTATTCAGGATGGCTACCTTTATAGGCAATTTATTTATAACTGCTGTTGCAAGCTCCTGGATATTCATCTGTATACTCCCATCACCTGCAATATCAATCACAAGCTTATTCGGATGTGCCAGTTGCGCACCTATTGCAGCAGGAAAACCGTACCCCATGGTACCGAGTCCTCCTGATGTAAGCCACATTCTCGGTTTATCAAATTTATAAAACTGAGCTGCCCACATCTGGTTTTGGCCAACCTCGGTTGTAATAATTGCATCTCCCTTCGTAAGTTCATATATCTTTTCAACGACAAACTGGGGTTTAATAACCTCGTCGCTATATGTGTACGTTAATGGCCTTTCTTTTCTCCATGCATCTATTTGCTTCAACCATATCCTTCTTGCCTCATCCCATTGCTCTTTTATCTCTTCTTTAAGAACCCTGTTTAAAACAGTAAGGACTCTTTTTACATCCCCGACTATTGGAATATCCACGCGCACATTCTTCCTGATTGATGTTGGATCAATATCTATATGGATTATCTTTGCATGGGGTGCAAAGGCATCAATCTTACCCGTGACCCTGTCATCAAATCGCATACCGATGGCTATCAACAGGTCAGACTCCTGTATCGCCTTATTTGCATAATAAGTGCCATGCATCCCGGGCATACCGAGGGAGAGTTTATGGGTACCGGGAAAAGACCCAAGCCCCATCAAGGTCATTGTTACAGGGATATCTGTAAATTCTGCAAGTTCTCTGAGTTCCTTTGAACCACCAGAGAGTATTACACCTCCTCCAGCAATGATAACCGCTTTTTTTGACTTTGCGATGAGATGTGCTGCCTGCGTTATCATCCACTTATTTCCCTCATACGTTGGGTTATAACTTCTGATCTTTACCTCTGGCCATGTGAACTCTGCCTTTCCTGCTGTTACATCCTTTGGCAAATCTATCAAAACAGGACCAGGCCTGCCTGATGTGGCAATATAGAATGCCTCTCTTACAATACTGGACAATTCTTTTACATCCTTTGCAAGAAAATTATATTTTGTACATGGCCTCGAGATTCCGACAATGTCAGCCTCCTGAAATGCATCATTGCCTATGAGCATCGTTGGCACCTGTCCAGAGAATACAATAAGTGGTATAGAATCCATCGAAGCAGTTGCAATGCCTGTAACTGTATTGGTAGCTCCTGGGCCTGAAGTTACAAGTACCACCCCTGGTTTCCCTGTTGACCTTGCATAGCCATCTGCTGCATGAACCGCTCCCTGCTCATGACGTGTAAGGATAAGCTGGATATCTTTGTCGTCATAGAGGAGGTCAAAAATACCAAGGACAACACCTCCAGGATAACCGAAGATGTGCTTTACACCTTCTCTCTTCAGGCACTCAATGAATATCTCAGCACCTGTCATTTTCATGAAATTTCATTTACCCCTTTATTATTTTTATTATTGTAACATGATCGCTCCCTTGCCTGCGGAGCTGACCATCTTTGCATATCTTAACAGATATCCTTTCTTAATCTTGGGATCTGGAGGTCTCCAATTACTCAACCTCTTCTTAATCTCCTTATCTGAAAGCACCAGATCAATCCTCCTTTTCAGTATATCTATCCTTATCCTATCACCGTTTCTGATTATCGCTATGGGCCCGCCTTCCATCGCTTCAGGTGATATATGACCTATGCACGGTCCCCTTGTGCCACCTGAAAACCTTCCATCCGTAATAAGGGAAACGGACTCGCTAAGACCCATCCCTGTTATAGCCGCAGTAGGAGACAGCATCTCTCTCATTCCCGGTCCACCCTTTGGCCCCTCATATCGAATTACAACAATGTCTCCGCGATGAATCTTTCCAGCAAGGATTGTCTTCATGGCATCCTCTTCAGAATCAAAGACCTTCGCTACACCCTCAAACTTCATCATACCCTTACTAACAGCAGACTGTTTTACAACAGCCCCATCAGGCGCAAGATTACCACGGAGTATAGCAATCCCGCCCTCTTTGTGATATGCCTTGTTGAGTGGTCTGATAACATCTTCGTTGTGAATTTCTGCTGAGTCTGCTATCGCAAAGATGCCTTTACTACTTACGGTGATATTATCGTGTATCCCATCCCTAAGCCTTTTCAGGACTGCTGGTATTCCTCCTGCATAATCAAGATCTTCAAGGTAGTATCTGCCTGCTGGTAGCATATCGCAGATATGTGGCACTTTCCTGCTCAATTCATCAAAGAGCTCCAGAGGAAGTTCAATCCCTGTATCGTGGGCTATTGCAGGAATATGAAGCACTGTGTTTGTTGAACCTCCAAGAGCAAGGTCAACCATAATTGCATTTTCGAAGGCCTTTCTTGTCATTATCTTTCTTGGTGTTATGTTTTTTCTGACAAGTTCAACAATTCTCCTTCCGCTTTCGAAGGCAATCCTTTTCTTTTTTGACGACACGGCAAGTGCCGTGGCACAGCCCTCAAGGCTCATTCCAAGGGCCTCTGTTACACAGGCCATCGTGTTCGCAGTGTACATACCCTGGCATGAACCTGCGCCTGGACAAGCACACTCCTCAATGGCCTCGAGTTCTTCATCTGTTATCAAACCTTTCTTATACTTACCAATTGCCTCAAAGGTATCATTTACGAGAGAAAGCCTCCTGCCTTTCAGATAGCCGGAGAGCATTGGACCTGCGGTCACAACGATTGAGGGAATGTTAACCCTTGCAGCAGCCATAAGCATCCCGGGAGTAATTTTATCGCAGTTTGTCAGGAGCACAAGAGCATCAAATTGATGCGCCTCTGCGATTGTCTCCACCGAATCAGCAATGAGCTCCCTTGATGGGAGAGAGTAATGCATACCCCGGTGACCCATCGCTATCCCATCACATATGCCGGGGATTCCGAAAAAGAATGGGTATCCCCCACCAGTATGTATACCTTTTTCTATAAATCTTTCGAGGTCCCTCATTCCCACATGGCCGGGAATGATATCAGTAAAGCTTGTTGCCACGCCGATAAAGGGTTTGTCCATCTCTGTCTTTGTAACACCTGTATCATAAAGAAGCGCCCTGTGTGGAACCCTCTCCAATCCTTTTTTTATAATCTTACTTCTCACAGTAAAAATATCCTCCCTCATTTTAATTAGTAGTTAAGCAATCAGCAGTAAGTAGTTATAGAGGAGAACGAAATTTCAGATAAGAGTCTTTCCCCTGACTGCTAATTACTCGCTACTAACTACTTAATTCATGCGGCCCTTTTTATAGTCCCTAATCAGCGCTGCCATCCTGTCTTTTTTGAGGAGCTTCTGCTTCTGTATCCTTTTCCTCTCAACCTCTTCCTCCGGGGTGAGAAAGCGTTTGCTGTCGATCTTTGCAAGAAGTTCCTCGAGGTTCTTATGTTCTTCCGTAAGCTTCCTAAAATCTGCATTATCCTTTTTGAGAACTTCAACAATCTCTTCTTCTTTCACCTCTACCCTCCTTTTTTAAAATGAAACTTACCATTTTTCCAGGGTAAAAACAACCCTGATATCTCAAATATGAGTTCCCAGAATTTAGGATTTTTGATCATGAACAATTCTCTCTGCCAGTTTATATGAATTCTCTATACAGTCATTAACACCAATCCCTCGATAAGAGTTTCCTGTGATATAAAAACCCCTGTGACTACTAACAATGTTGTCAATCACCTCAAGCCTCCTCCCATGGCCTGAGAGATACTGCGGTATGCCTTTCTCGTGTGTATAAACCTTAACAAAATCAGGTTGATCCTGTACATCCATAATTTTTTTCATCTCGTCCAGAACTGTGTTGACCAGTCTGTTTTCGTCCTGCAAAGCAACATCTACTGCCCTGGCACCTCCAAGCATACTCCTCAGAAGTATATACCCCTCAGGTGCCCTGTTTGGAAAAATGCTTGAATCCCAGAGCGTTCCGAGTATCCTTCTGTTTTCTCTTTTCGGCACAAGAAAACCAAAACCGTCAAGAGGTTGTCTCATCTTATTCCTTGCGTAGCCAAGACATACAACAGCAACAGGAGGATAAGGGATTTCCCCAAGGGTCAAAGACAGGTCTCTGTTAAAGTCCCTAATTATTTCTGATGTAGCATGTGCAGGTGTTGCAATAACAACGCTTTCTGCCTCAATCTTCGAATTATCAGAAAGACAGACTGTATAGGTGTCACCTTTTTTATCGATTGAAACCACCCTGCTTTCTGTCTTCAATCTCTCTCCCAGAAAGGTTTTGAGGGCCGTGATAAAGACCTCCATCCCATCATAAAATGAAGTAAGTACCCCGCCAGGGCCAGGCCCTACTTTCTTGCCTGTCTTTTTTTTAGCCTCACGCTGAAGTTTGATGAGAGCCCTGATAAGACTCCCATATTTGTTTTCAAGGTCATATATCCTCGGGAAACAACTTCTAAGACTCATCTTCTCTGGGTTACCTGCATAGATGCCTGATGCCATTGGATCTATTAACTTTTCAAATGCTTCTCTACCGAGTCTCCTCCTCGCAAAGTCAGCAAGCGTCTCATCATCTCCTCCTCCTTTAGGTACAGCTATTTCCAATACAATCCTCAGTCGGCCGTAAAGGCTGAGAAGATTCGATGTGAAGAAAGACAGAGGTGACTCGGGTAATGTATGGAGTTTACCCTCAGAAAAGATGAACCTCTTTCTTGCTGCATCATTGCTCCTTACAGGAGTAAGTCCAAGCTTCGCAGCAAGTTCAAGTGTCCTTGGTCTGTTATCTAAAAAGCCGTTAACACCTCCTTCACAGAGGAAGCCCTCTACCCTGTTGGTCCATATCTTACCCCCAGCTTTTTTCTCGGACTCAAGGACAAGAATATCTAAAGAAGGAGCTTTTTCTCTAAGAAAATAGGCTAAAGAGAGGCCAGATATCCCTCCACCAACGATAACTAACCTCATTCTCATATCCATCCTTTTTCCTTTAATCCCTTTAGCACCATATCCTTTAATGCCTCTATAAATAAGGGGTGTGTATTCAGGGAATCAACCCGCTTGAACATCATACCAAGCCTTTCAGCCATGCCCTTATATAATATATCTATCTCGTAAAGGGTCTCAATATGGTCTGAAACAAAACTGATTGGGACAAGGAGTATCTTCTTATATCCCAACTCAGCAAACCTTTTAAGCATCTCCTCTGTAGTAGGCTCAAGCCATTTAACAGGGCCGCTCTTACTCTGATAGGACAGGTACCATTCTATATTCAACCTCTTTAGAATCTCCCCAATTGTTTCTTCTATCTGATTTACATAAGGGTCCCCCTTTTTAACAATGCTCTCGGGAAGATTATGGGCGCTGAAGAGCACTTTGATATCCCCCCGCCCTTCCCTTTCCCTCCCGCCTGATTCAGAGGAAGTAAATGAATTGAGACCCTTTTTAATAACATCAATGAGTGCCTCTATATAGAGGGGATGGTCATGCCATGATGAGATACAGAAGAGTACTATGGGATACCCTGAAAGGACTTCCTTTAATTTCGATATTGATGAGCCTGCTGTGGCATGTGAATAATGAGGATACATACTTAATGCAACAAGCTTTTTTACTCCATTTCTGGATATCTCAGGCACCACCTCCTCCATGAATGGATGCCAGTACCTCATCCCGACATAGACTTTAATCCCCCCTCGCCCCCCTTTAGCAAAGGGGGGAAGGGGGGATTGTGATGATAATGATGAATTCAGTGCTGCCTCGAGGGCTTTTGCCTGCTCAGTTGTTATATCGAGGATCGGGGATCTGCCCCCTATAAGGCTATATATCTTTTCTGTTTTCCTCGAGCGAAGACTTGATATGAGCCATGCTATAGGTTTCTGAAGGAATGGAGGCCCGAGTCTTATAATTTTTCTATCAGAGAAGAGATTGTAGAGAAATGGCCTCACCGCCCTGAGGGAATCAGGTCCACCGAGATTCAAGAGTATTACCCCTATAATCTCTTTTTTAGTTCCACCCAGGTCTCGGTCTGAGTATCGGAGTTCCCTCTGATTTATCTGCAATCTACTTTAATTTCCCTCGCAATCAATTGTAAGAAATTTAACACCTCGATGTCTACCTAAGAATAAAGCTAATTGATATTTGCCTCAGACTCTGATATATTTTTACCTTGAGCTTGCAGTTTATTTATGCTCAGTAAGGCCACCTCCTGAATGAAATTTTCCGGAGGATGAACTTGAATCATGTATAGTGTAAAATTAAGGAGGCAAAAGTTTCGAGACGCTTCTCATATGATAAATTTAATTGAAGTAAACCCCGTTGGAAGATTTCTTAACTTATCATCCCCATGGCAAGCCATGGGGCATTCCTACGGGGTAAAGGAGAGGTTTTTATGCTAAAGCGTTATCTCTTAGCCCCTGGCCCAACACCAGTTCCATCAGAGGTGCTGCTCTCAATGGCAATGCCAATAATACACCACAGGTCACCGGATTTCCTTCCTGTTCTCGATTCTGCAAAGAAAGGTCTTCAGTGGTTATTTCAGACAAAAAACGATGTGCTTATTCTTTGCTCAACTGGCACCGGTGGAATGGTTGGTTCCGTAAATAACTTCTTCAATCGCGAAGACAAGGTTCTCGTGATAAACAGCGGAAAATTTGGAGAGCGATGGACAAAGATATGCCAGTCCTATGGCTTGAACGTTGAAGAGATCCTTATTGAGTGGGGTTATGCAGTCAAACCTGAAATGATCGAAGAGAGGCTCAAAAAGGATCAGGACATAAAGGGCGTCTTTGTTCAAGCATCAGAGACCTCAACAGGTGTTTATCATGACATAAAAAGCCTTGCCTCTATTGTTAAAAAACATGAAAACACAATATTTATAGTTGATGCTATCAGTGCCCTCGCTGCCCATGACCTGAGAACAGATGAATGGGGAATAGATATCATGGTAGGAGGTTCACAAAAGGGATTGATGCTCCCTCCTGGCATCGCCTTTGTCAGCGTAAGCGAAAAGGCATGGGAAAAGGCAAAAACAGCAAAGTTGCCCAAGTTCTACTTTAATTTCACGAAAGAACGCGAAAACCTCGCCAAAAACCAGACAAACTTCACATCGCCCGTTACGCTCATCATTGGCCTTAACGAAAGCCTGAAGATGTTACAGGCAGAGGGACTTGAAAATGTATTTAAAAGACACGAAAAACTTGCCCAAACAACAAGAAAGGCTGTTCAGGCCATTGGATTAGAGCTCTATGCAAAGGAGTCTCCATCAAATGCCGTAACTGCCATTATGTCACCTCCTGGCATAGATGGTCAGGCAGTGTATAAAAATCTTCGGGAGAAATACGGTATCACCGCAGCAGGTGGGCAAGACAAGGCACGGGGTAAAATATTCAGGATTGCCCATTTAGGATATGTAGATAAATTTGATGTCATAACAGCAATTGCAGGTATTGAGATGGTATTGAAGGGAATGGGCTATCCTGTTAAACTTGGAACAGGCGTAGCAATTGCTGAAGAACTCTTAATGGAATGAGTGAGGAACACATGAAGGTTCTCGTTAGTGACAATATTTCATCAAAAGGTGTAGAGATTCTCAAAACTGCAGGGCTCGATGTTGATGTAAAAGTAGGAATGAAACCAGAGGAGTTGATAGCATCTATTGGTAATTACAATGGCCTCGTCGTAAGGTCTGCAACAAAAGTAACCTCAAAGATAATAGATGCCGCTTCAAACCTGAAGGTCATAGGACGTGCAGGGTCAGGCCTTGATAATGTCGATGTCACGGCTGCAACAAAAAAGGGAATTGTTGTAATGAACACACCCGGTGGAAACACAATCACTACAGCAGAACATACCATTGCCCTGATGTTTGCTCTGGCGCGACAGATACCACAGGCAACAGCCTCGATGAAGGAAGGCAAATGGGAGAAAAAAAGGTTCATAGGCGTTGAACTTTTCAACAAGACGCTCGGCGTCATTGGCATAGGGAATATCGGTAGCCAGGTTGCAAAGAGGGCACAGGCCTTTGCAATGAACGTGATAACCTATGATCCCTACCTGAGTGATGACAAAGCAAAGGCTATGGGTGTAAAGAAGGTTGACCTCGAAGAGTTATTCAGGCGCTCTGACTTTATCACGATTCACACTCCTATAACAGCAGAGACAAGGAATATGATCAATAAAGAGACTATCAAGATGATGAAAGATGGCGTCAGGATCATTAACTGCGCAAGGGGTGGCATTATCAACGAAAAGGACATCTATGATGCCATTGTAGAAGGGAAGGTTGCTGGTGCTGCACTCGATGTATTTGAGAAAGAACCGCCAGAGAACAATCCTCTTCTCACCCTTGATAACGTAATCTCTACCCCACACCTCGGCGCTGCAACGAAAGAGGCACAGGAGAATGTGGCTATTGCAGTAGCAGAACAGATAGCAGACTATCTCGTCCGCGGGACAATAAGAAATGCCGTTAACTTTCCATCCATTCCCGCAGACCAGGTAACAAAGCTTCAGCCTTTCATAAACTTAGCTGAGAAACTTGGGCTCTTCTCAGCCCAGATATTTGAAGGTGGTATTACAGAGATAACAATCGAATATCGAGGAGAGGCATCTATGATTGATACTGCTCCCGTTAAAATAGCTGCTATCAAGGGTTTCCTTACCCCCATTCTGGAGGAGACGGTGAACTTCGTCAATGCACCCTTTATAGCAAAGGAGCGAGGGATAGAGGTTAAGGAGACAAAGAGTGCTGATGCTGGTGATTATCAGAGCATGGTTGCGATCAGGATAAAGGCAGAGGATAAAGAAAGCTATATTGCAGGAACACTCTTCAGCAGGAAAGATCCCCGTATTGTAGCCATTGACAGTTTTAAAGTTGAGATTATACCCGAGGGAGAGCTTCTCTTTATCTACAACAATGATAAACCTGGAGTTATCGGGAATATAGGAACGCTCCTCGGCAAAAACAATATCAATATTGCAAGGATGCAATTTGGAAGAGAGGCCCCTGGGGGCAGAGCGATCTCCGTCGTTACAATAGACAGCCCTGCCACACCCAGTATCATAGAGGAAATAAAGAACCTTCCGAATGTCCTTTCGCTCAGACGCATAACCCTTTAGGTGAATTTAACCATGTCTACAGTTGTCATAGTAGGTGCGCAGTGGGGAGACGAAGGCAAAGGAAAAATTGTTGATTACCTTTCTGAAAAGGCAGACGTAATCGCACGATACCAGGGTGGCCATAACGCAGGCCATACAGTGGTAATCAACAATGAGAAATTCATACTCCATTTGATCCCTTCAGGAATACTTCGCAAACGCAAGATATGTATTATAGGCAATGGTGTTGTCGTTGACCCTGCTTCTCTCATAAAGGAGATACATGGGCTTAAGAAAAGAGGTGTCCAGGTAGGGAAAAACCTTCTGTTGAGTAAAAATGCTCATCTCATAATGCCTTACCACATGGCTATAGACAAGGAGAGCGAGAGGTGCAGGGGCAAAAAGAGCATCGGTACAACAGGTCGTGGAATAGGTCCTGCTTATGCAAATAAAATGGCAAGGATGGGGATTAGAGTCATAGACCTCCTTTGCCCTCCTGTGTTCAAGGAAAAGTTAGAGGCAAACCTCTCTGATACCAATTTCCTCCTTGAGAACCTCTACAAAGTTTCTGGTTTTAAGACCGAAGACATATACAATGAATATATGGGTTACGCTGAAAAGCTTTTAGAATATATTGCTGATACGGATATTATTATCAACAGGATGATCTCTCAAAACAGAAATGTATTGTTTGAAGGTGCACAGGGCACACTCCTCGACATAGACCACGGGACATATCCCTATGTGACATCTTCGAGCTCGACAGCAGGCGGTGCATGTACAGGCCTCGGCATCGGCCCAACAAAGATATCAAAAGTTCTCGGAGTAGCAAAGGCTTACACAACGAGGGTTGGCAGCGGGCCTTTACCGACAGAGATGAAGGATGCCCTCGGTGAAGAAATCAGGGAAAAAGGCGGTGAATATGGTGCGACGACGGGAAGGCCAAGGAGATGTGGATGGCTGGACATGGTCATACTAAAACACTCTGCAAGGATAAACGGGCTCACAGGAATCGCATTAACAAAGCTCGATGTCCTCGATGGTATCGAGACAATAAAAATCTGCACTGCTTACAAATATAAGGGAAAGATATATAAGGAGTTCCCAAAAGAAATTGATATCATCGAAGAATGCACCCCTCTCTATGAAGAGGTGGAAGGCTGGAGTTCAAGCACTGTAGGAATAAGAGATTTCAAGAAACTGCCAAAAACAGCAAAGACATACATAAAAAAGATCGAGACACTGTTAGGAGTCAAGGTGCAATTAATCTCCACAGGCCAGAGGAGAGACGAAATCATTCAACTCAAAAACCTCTTCTGATGGATTCAGATGCTGTAGATGCGAAGCATCCCCCATTTCTTGATGCATTGATCTCAAAGGTTTTAAACATCATCTATCCTTCAAAATGTCCTTCCTGCGAAAGTGTATCTGATATATTTTTCCATTCACCAATATGTGCATCCTGCTGGTCTCAGATACAGGGATATTCTGGCCCATCATGCAGAATATGTGCTATGCCATTTTCATCCGAATATGGGGAAGTATGCGGGCAATGCCTCAAGAAGACACCTCCCTTTTCCAAGGTCATGAATTATGGTCTTTATGAAGGGTTGCTTGCAGAGGCGATTAACCTTCTGAAGTTTCACAGACTCAAAAGACTTGCTAAACCTCTCGGCAGGTTACTGCTTCAATTTGATTTCTCCGGAACAGATGGCATAGTGCCTGTTCCTTTGAGCATAAAAAGACTAAGAGAAAGAGGCTTTAACCAGTCCCTCCTTATCGCAAGGCTTATAGCGAAGGAGATAAAGGCTCCTCTCTTTATGGATATCCTCCTGAAGAAAAAAGAGACACCTCCACAGACGGGTTTGTCTGCAAAAGAGAGGCTGTTAAACCTCAAGAATGCCTTTGAGGTAAAGGGAAATATAAGAGGCATCAAACTCCTCCTTGTTGATGATGTGATGACGACAGGCGCCACAGTAACAGAGTGCTCAAAGGAGCTCATGAAGGCAGGTGCAAAAGAGGTGATTGTCCTTACCCTTGCAAGGGCAAGTATGATGTGATGTAATATAATCCATCAGATGTCTGATATTGATTCATTCAGAGAAAAACTGCAGCCTCTAATCTCCAAATTAGAAAAGGACAAGAATTACTATCTCTCAAAAGGCTATCTTGAAGCACAGGTAAGGTTAGATTTTATCAATCCCTTTTTCAAAGCCCTCGGCTGGGACATAGAAAACAAGGCACAGAAGCCACCCCACGAAAGAGATGTCATTGTAGAGCTCTCTCCTGAGACAACGAAAAGACCTGATTATAATTTCCGCATAAACGGTGTCACAAAGTTTTTTGTCGAGGCAAAGCCCCCTTCCGTTGCTCTTGACGATGTTAACCATATCTTACAAGCAAAGTCATACGCATGGTCAACAAAAGAGGTATATTTTGTTGTTCTTACGGACTTTGAAGAGTTCAGACTTTATGACGCATCATTAAAGCCAAATCCAAAATTCCCGAATGAAGGCTTAATATTCGAACTCAAATATACGGATTATTTCGATAGTATTGAAAAACTCTGGGAATTATCAAAAGAAAGGGTTGAACAGGGTTCGTTAGAATCTCTCCTACCCAGAGATACGAAAAGCAAGAGGTTACGCATACCACCGGATAAGTCTTTTCTTGAAGACTTGACCATCTGGCGAACAGAACTTGCAAAAGATATTCATAAAAGAAATCCTCAATTCGATGTAAAGCTCTTAAATGATGTTGTTCAGAAACTCCTTGACCGGATTATCTTTATCCGCATTGCAGAGGACAGGAAAATCAGGCCTGACAGGGAACTGTGGGAAATTGTTGCTCAATGGAAGGAAGAAGGTAAAAGAAAATCAATCGTGACTCATCTGATAGACCTGTTCCATGAGGTGAACGATGACCTGAACGGAGACATATTCAAACGACATGCCTGTGAAACAGCAGTCGTAGATTCCAATCTTTTAGCTGACATTATCGAAAGCCTTTATTTCCCTGAAAGCAGATACCGTTTTGATGCAATCGGAGTTGAGCTTTTAGGAAGTATCTATGAACGGTATCTTGGAAGCACCATAAGGGTTACGCCTCAACGGGTTAAGGTTGAGGAAAAGCCGGAAGTTAGAAAAGCAGGCGGTGTTTATTACACCCCCAAATATATTGTCGATTACATTGTTAAAAACACGGTCGGCAGAACCATTGAAGGCAAGACACCCAGACAGATTGAAAAGATAAAGATACTCGATCCCGCCTGCGGTTCAGGTTCGTTTCTTCTTGGAGCTTACCAATATCTGATTGACTATCATCTTAAGTACTATCGTGAACATCCTAAAGAGGCTCAGACCCTTCATCTTTTCCCATACTATAAGATGAGTCCCGAAGAATTCACCCTTCCCATTCGTGAAAAGGCAAAGATTCTAAGGAACAACATCTTCGGTGTGGATATTGACCCACAGGCTGTCGAGATAACAATGATGAGCTTATATCTGAAAGCACTGGAAGGTGAGAGAGGTTTATTGCCCAAAAAGCAGCACCTCCTCCCTCCCCTTTCCAATAACATCAAATGCGGCAACAGTTTGATCGGTTATGACATATTTGATTCATCTCTCTCTTCGTCATTGCGAGCCGAAGGCGAAGCAATCTCCGAAGAAAAAGAAGGGACTGTCCCAGAATTACGGGCCGAAGGCCGTAGATTCGGGACTGTCCCTCGGTCTGAATTACCGATCCCCCCTTTACTAAAGGGGGGCAAAGGGGGATTACTGGACGATGAAACAAAAAGCCGCATCAATCCCTTTGACTGGAATTCGAAATCCGCAGGATTCGGAGAGATAATGCAAAATGGCGGCTTCGATGTCGTCATCGGCAACCCGCCGTATGGAGGTCTTTTATCAAAGGATGAAGTAGCCTATTTCCTTAGAAATTATAAACTTCAGGAATATCAACTTGACACATACTTGTTGTTTGTAGAGAAGTCTTTAGCCTTGTTAAAAGAAAAAGGATTCTTGGGAATGATCATCCCAAATACTTGGCTCTTAAATTTACAATCCACTCGAATTCGCCAGCACATTTTTAATCAAACACAAATTGAAGATATTGTGCATTATAGGCGTCAAGTATTTGGTAAAGCCACAGTTGATACTGAAATAGCGATTTTCAAGAAAGGAAAGCCAACTAAAAATCATAAAATTAAGATTACTGTTGTCGAAAAAGATGACAGCTCAAATAGCTATGTTGTCTTGCAAGCGCAATGGCAAGCGGGCAATGGAAAACCCATCAATCTTTTTGAACGACCAGAGATAAAAGAACTCGCAGATAAGCTGCGTCGCTTCAAAGTGCTTGATGACTTATGCATCATCACGCAAGGCGCCAAACCTTTTCAAGTTGGTAAAGGTAAACCTACTCAAACTCGTAAGATTGTTGATACTAAGCCATATGTTTCAGAAACACAAAAGAATTCTTCTTTCCGACCTCTGCTTCGGGGAAATCTAATCCAGAGATATCAGATTTTATGGAATAACAATTATTGGATAAGTTTTGGAGACTGGCTGGCAGAACCACGATACTCAGCAAATTACGATGCTCCAGAGAAAATAGTAATTCGTCAAACAGGCGATTCTCTTATATCTACACTGGATCGTGAACAGTTTATCGTTCGTGATAACCTGTATACTATTGTTCCACGCAAGAATAATATTGACTTAAATTATGTATTAGCACTTTTAAATTCGAATTTACTCAATTGGTTCTACCAGACAATAATCAATCCAGAGAAGGGAGAAGCTCTCGCTCAGGTAAAACGTGGACATCTCGCTCAATTACCCATTGCCTTGCCAGACTTTAACAATCCTTTAGAAAAAGCCATCCACGACAAGCTCGTCTCCCTCGTTGACAGAATGCTCGAACTCCACAAAAAGAAAAACTCTTTGCTCCCATCCGCTGAGCGTGAAAAGATTGAACGAGAGATTGCAGTCACAGATGAGAAGATAGATGAGATTGTTTATGGGCTTTATGGGATAACGGAGGAAGAGAGAAAGATAATTGAGGGCAAGTGATTTTTACAATATAGCAGTAGATTAATAGGTAAATGGTTGGAGAAAGAAATGGCTGAATATCGCTATATATCTCTTAATTAATTTGAAAACGATGAGCATTGAAGATTATTCTGAACAATTTAAAATTGAACTTGGTGCAATAATGCTAAAGAGGCACCGAATTTATCTTGACACAAAATACTGGATTTTCATGCGTGATGCATCACTCGGCAAAGCAACGACTGTACAAACAAATATCTATAAGAAACTGAACGACCTCGTTAAAAAAGAAAATGTGATTTGTCCTTTAAGCCCTCATATTTTCCAAGAGCTAATGAACATAGGTGACAAAGAAAAAAGATTAAATATGGCACAGGTAATGGATGAGCTTAGCCAGCAAGTTTGCTTTATATCTCCACTTTGTATCGTAGGGCAAGAACTTCTTAGCTTTGTGCGTCACTGCCAAGCCAAGGCAAAAGGAAAATTCCTTTTTAACCCTGCAAAATATGTGTTCACAAAAGTTGCCTTTGTTCTGGGGGAGCTTTATCCAGCAGTCGAGGGAATTCCTATCGAACATATGAATGATATAAGAATCCAATTTTTCGATTACCTTTCAAAATTTACACTGGTAGAAATGTTAAAAACTGTGAAAAGTGATCTCCCTCTAAGAAATTCTGAAAACCTTATCACACAACTCAACAAAGGGAAAGACGACAATCAGGATTGGAAGTCCTTTCATGAAGTATTCATACATGAAATAGGCGGCATACTGGATGCCGTAAGAGATGATTTAGAAGAACTATGTATATATCTCCGTAAAAATGACATATGCGGTTCTGTAACAATAGAAGAAGCTTACGAATCAAAAAGCGCAGAGTTATTATCAAAAGCTATTTACAACGCTTTTGATCAGAAGAAGATCAATAAAGAACTGCCATTTTTCCACACAAATGCAAGCCTTCATGCCTTCATTAGATATAACAAGACACAAAGATATGATAAAAATGATCTACCTGATTTCTCGCATGTTGCCTGGGCATTACCCTACTGCGATACATTTTTTACTGAAAGACGCTTACATGATTGGATATGTGGCAATTTATTGAGTCTTGATAAACTATATGGCACACAGGTACTTTGGCGAGAAGAAGATGTATTTAACGCTCTTAATAAACTTTAGAATAGACAATAAGCTTGTCTTTTACTTGTTGACAGAATGCTTGAACTTCACAAAAAGAAAAACTCTCTTCCTCCATCAGCCGAAAGAGAAAAAATAGAGCGTGAGATTGCGGTCACTGATGAGAAGATAGATGAACTTGTTTATGAGCTTTATGGTATAACGGAAGAGGAGATGGAGATTGTGGAAACGTCATAGAACTTTGTCATCAAGTCCTTGAGCATGAAGGAGACAGACAAGAAACAAATAGAATCTTGGAAGTTATTTCGCTGGATAGCCTTAATGGGCGCTGCGGAGTTAATGGAAATACTTGCGCCAGCAAACGAGTTGAATACAAAATACTCTACTTACTCCGAATCTAATGCTAGAGATTATTTTCTTCTTAAGGTCTTGATAGAGGTTCAAAAGACTGGGGCTGCAATTGATCGGTGGGTTAATTATGTAGAAACTTCTCTTCAAGAACTGCGCGATAAAAAAAGGCTCAATTATATCGAATTGCAACTGGAGGCATTGATTGATGAGCAAAGCGTATGGCAGAGAAAACTTGTCGAAAGCTTAATAATGCTCGTTTGCTTTAGTGGAAGCAATCATAATCGATACTACTACCATTATCTGCTCTTGAAAGATTTAGAGCATTATCTGGCACTGAAAAAAGAACAGGGATCTTTTTTTAATGGAGAAAACAATTATAGGGAGCATGCAATAAAAATCACAAAGGAGAAAATTAAACTGGCGGAGAAATCAATTGACGACATTTCAAAATGCTGGTATTTATACCACGAGAAGAAAACTGCTGGTCAAGATAAAAATCGTTTGTTAAGTCTGCGCCAATCGCTCTTGAAAGCATTAAAAGTGGCAACGACTAGAGAAAAAACTTCAATTGGATATACGTATGAATCTTCTTTTGCCGAGGCAAGCCGCAATATTCATTTTAATCCTATTAGATCTGACTTTGATAATTGCATTAAGCGTTTTGAGTTTGGGGTCGCGCAATGCAGTTCACTTATTGTATCTATTCTCAACAGATCTCAGCAGTTGTCAGGTATTACACCCAAGGGACTGAGTAAGCATATCAGCAAAATTGATCATAATCGAATATCAATAACAAATCCCACCAAGGGAGTCGCGGAAGTTGGAGATTTCGTGCTTGCTGGTGGATTATATCTTGGTGAAGTATTAGAGATTAAGGAAAGTATCTTTGGCTACGAGAGCTACCGTGTAACATTTTTAGACGAACGTCCGATGAAAGAACTTGCTGAAGACTTGTATCCTGCTTTTAATGTCCAATTATATAGAAGCAAAAAAAGTCTTATTAAGGAGGCCCGTAGTGAATTGAAAGAAATAGAAAAAAAGAATGGATGGGACCCCATGCCATTTTCTGATGAGGAGATCATCGATGTAAGTAGGGATGCTATAATTGAAGTTTGGAAGCGTGCTCACAGAGATTGGCTGAAGCACTCGCTAAAAGATTACTTAATCAGGAATGCAAATAGAAAATTCTGACTTCAGAAAATTACCTGAAGTATAATGGAGAAGAGCATCTTTAAAATCATAAATTATAAAATCACCGAATATTTAACATAAAAAGATTGAACGTGAGATAGCGGTTACAAATGAAAAGATAGATGAAATTGTTTACATGCTTTATGGGATAACCAGTGAAAAAATTGCTGTTGTAGAAGAAACTATGATGTGAATATTGCTTGTTAATTTGCAGAACGGGAGGAAGGTTTGTAATGGATGTTCTTGAAATAAAACATCAGAAATTGAGTACCCTTCTTTCCTTCTTTATGATATGTACATCTTGTAAAATTGTTGATCGTGATGATGAGAGGATAACTGTTGGCTATCAGTGCCCTAGATGTGGAGTCGCAGGCAGTGGTGGAAGGGGCTATTTCCCAATGAGTGTTCACACTTTAATTGATCTTATGCAGGAATTTTATCATTTAAAACAGAACCCTGACGAAGATTCTGTAAAGCCCAGCACTCAGAGCGAGGGCAATCATCGGCTTGCAGTTGTGATTTTGTTTTGCTCTCTTGTTGAGATTTTGCTACAGCATTTCCTTGAAGGCCTTATGAACAAAATGGGGCTTTCACAGAAGATTCAGGAAAGATTACTTAACGATAACCTGACTGAGCAACAAAGGATTCAAAAATTGTTTCCATCATTAATAAACGCTAAATGGAAAGAAACTTTAGAAAACCTAAATAAACAAGTTGAACTCGATTATATTGAAGCAATAGAATTCTACAAGCATGTTGTAGAAAAGCGTAATATTTTCCTCCATAGAGGAAACAAATGGGCTATACCCAAGGATATGCCAGAAAAATGTATTCATCAAATATGGCCAATCATCAACCTGTTTGTTTCGTTACATAATGAGTTTATAGCACAACCACTCTTATAATTGAGAAATGTTATATGGCTGATACTAATTTGATCGATTACATCATGGAAGGCAGACAGCACTTCATCTCGGACGTCTTAAAGTCCTGGGTCACAACTTGTGATAGATTTGAGCAGTTCACAAACTACTATCGAGACAAAATACGCAGCAAGATTCGAAACGTTAAAAGCGATGAGAAGTTGGGAGACATTATGTTTGAACTTGAAATTCCATATTTTATGCTCTTAGATGACCGCTTCGAAGTCGAGTATGAAAAATATGGCACTAACACCCGTGCCCCTGATTTTTTCATTTCCTTTAAGCAGGCTGTCGGGTTCAACTTGGAAGTCAAACGGATTCGCGAGTCGAGATTAGGCTTTCACTTTGAAAAGTTAATTCAAGATATAGCCAGCCAGATTCAAAATATACCATCAAGTTTCGGATTCAGTATAGTTGTTGATACTTTGGACCCAGACTTTGATATAGTCAGTAAAATTGAATCCTCAAAGGAAACAGTCATCAAGTATATCGAAAATACTATTCAAAATGAAGAAGGCAGACTACCTCTTGGTGAGGCATGTGAATATCCTATCCCTGGTTTTGAAGGCGAACTCATCTTAATGCTATCTAAGCCCCTATGTAAGGCCAACCCTGATGAAACATCTTATAATGGAAGATTTAGGCCAGCATTTTATACTCAAAAGGAGTATCGCAAATTTGGAGATGCTATTCTTGAAAAGATAGGTCAAATGATTCCTAACATGATTAATGTACTTGTTATTAGTTCCGATAGCACTAACCATGAAAATGACGACTTGATTAAATCAATCTACTCTATCAATAAATTACTAAATCAAGGTGATGAAAATTTATCTATTAGAAAAGGCTTTCGAGGAAAGCAGGATTTTCTTAATCAATCAAAAAGACTCAGCGGTATTTTGTTTAGAACCAACTGGCTTGGTCTTAATGCTGTAAAAGAACGCAATCTGTTATGGTGTAATGAGCAAGCAGATCAACAAATTCCAGAGCAGATAAAGGAATATTTAAGAAGGATGAATAAACGAGCTTTATGGAAGGGAGACTGATAGGGTTCTGGTCTTTAATTTTGATATTTGTAAGCCACACGTATGAGTTATGGGCAACAGAGGAAGGGAAAAGCTTATTATCTGCGACTCATAGACCGGATGATTTCAGGAGGAAATTCAAGTAAAATAAGGACACAAAGGAGGGCTGATTATGCCGGTTGCTGAAAGAAAGACAAAACATCCTTATGTATCTATAAATCCAAAGATTGCGGGCAAGGAGGTGGAATAAATGTTGGTAAAGATAGACACATATTTTGACGGCAAGTATTGGTGTGCACGTGGTGTTAATGAAGATATATTCACCCAAGGTGAGACATACGATGAGTTATTGAAGAATATTAAAGAGGCTGTAACCTTGCATTTTGAAGATGAACTGAAAAAAGGCAAGTCAGCAGAGATTCTCGTGATGTCGGAAATAGAGGTCAGCGGTGTCGCCTAAACTGCCACAGGTCAGCGGTCAAGATTTGGTAAGGTTTCTTGAAAAGCTCGGTTACCAGATAACCAGACAAAAAGGGAGTCATATAAGACTCAGAAAGGTGACGAATATAGGGGAACACAACATTACAATCCCGAATCATAAAACGATTGCTAAGGGGACACTGAACGACATTCTTACTCGTGTTAGCCTCTGGAATAATATAAGTAAAGAAGAATTGATAAAGCTGATATAAAATCGAAAAAACAATCCACGACAGACTCATCTCCCTCGGGAAAGAAATACACAGAAGAGGTCTGGTCTTTGATTTTGATATTTATAAACCCCACCTATGCTCTAAGGGATAACAAATAAGAGAGGAAGTTTATTGTCTACAACTCGTGGAGATGGCGGATGATTTCAAAGTTGAGCCTTCCCCGAATTGATGGACACGCCTAAGAATTTGTATGATTGGAAGGGAGGCGTGTATATGGGAGAAAAGAATCGTCACTTTACTCGTGAGTTTAAGCTTACTGCTGTGCAACTGGTCACTGAGAAAGGGATGCCGGTAGGCAAAGTGGCCCGAGATCTCGATATCCATCCTAATCTTCTTCATTTATGGAGGAGGAAATTTCTGAAAGAAGGTGATAATGCCTTCACAGGGAAGGGATGTGTTAAGCCAGAGAACGCGGAAATAAGAAAACTCCGGAAGGACTTAGAAAAGGTGAGAGAGCAGAGGGATATTTTAAAAAAAGCCTTGGCCGTATTCTCCAAACAAAACAGATGAAGTATGAGTTTATGGAAGAACACAGAGAGACCTATAAGGTAAAAAGCATGTGTGAAGTGTTGAAGGTATCCAGAAGTGGTTATTATGCGTGGAGTACTCGTCAGCCGAGCAAGCGCAAGCAAGCCAATGAGGAGTTGTTGGAGCGGATAAGGAAGGTTCACTGTCAAAGCAGAAGGCTCTATGGAAGTCCGCGGATCACAGCAACGCTTCATGAGGAGGGTGTCAGATGTGGGAAGAACCGGGTCGCCAGGATTATGAAAGACCATTGGATACGGGCAGAGGTGAAGAAAAGGCGATTCAGGCGGACCACCGATTCACGGCATAACTATGCCTTGGCTGCAAACTTGCTGATTGACCATCGGCAGACAAAGGGAGTATGGGCCTCTGATATGACATATGTCCAGACATCAGAGGGATGGCTCTACGTGGCAGCAGTGATGAATGTGCAGAGCAGGAAGATCATTGGATTGTCCATGAGCGATAAACTCTCACAGGATTTGGCTTCTGCAGCGCTCAAGGATGCAGTGGGCAAACAAAGCCCTTCTGAAGGGTTAATTCACCATTCTGATCGAGGTAGGCAGTATGCAAGCTATATATATCAAGATCTTCTCAGAGGATATGGTATTACCCCGAGTATGAGCAGAAGTGGCAATTGCTATGATAACGCTTATGTAGAATCGTTTTTTGGCACGCTCAAGACGGAGTTGGTCCATGGCGAGCGTTACCGTTCAAGGCTGGAAGCGAGACTAAGTATTTTTGAGTACGTGGAAGTGTTTTATAATCGTCAGAGGAGGCATTCGGCATTAGGGTACAGGAGCCCTGAACAGTATGAAAGGCTCCTTAATGAAACTTAACTATGTGTCCACTTTTTCGGGGCAAGGTCAAGTGAAAATTCAAGTAAAATAAGGACATAAAGGAGGAACAATGAAAGAAAACCTTCAACATACGATCAAGGCGTTTATCAGAAAAGGCTAAAAATATTATGTTGCTGAATGTCTTGAAATATCCGTTGTAACACAAGGTACAACCCTCGATGAAGTGGTAGGAAACCTCAAAGAGGCCGTGGCACTCCATTTGGAAGGAGAAGATCTCGAACAACTTGGACTCGCGCCAAACCCAACCCTTATCATAACGATGGAGACGGAGCCTGTAGCAAGTGTCGCCTAAGCTAAAGCGACTTTCAGGAAAAGAAGTTTTATCAATTCTTTCAAAATTCGGCTTTTCAATCCATTCTCAAAGAGGCAGCCATGTTAAATTGAGACGAATATCATGCGCTGGCGAGATTCAGACCTGACCATTGTAATGCATGATGAACTTGATATTGGCACTGTGCGCGCAATAGTAAGACAGGCAAGCCGATTCATTCCAGAGGAGCAACTTAGGTTATATTTTTTTTCTGATTGACAAAGAATGATAAATAGGGCCTGGTCTTTAATTTTGATATTCGTAAGCCACACGTATGCTTTTTTAGGTAACAAAGGAAGGAAAAAGCTTATCATCTATGACTCATAGACCGGATGATTTCAGAAGGTTGTTCAGGTAAAATAAAGACTTAATGGAGGTGCAAGAATGGCTGGCAAGGTAAAAATAGCCATACCTCGCGAAAAGATTGCTGAATTCTGCAAAAAGTATCATATCCGCAAACTTTCCCTGTTTGGTTCGGTCATTAGCGAAAATTTTCGACAAGACAGTGATGTTGATGTACTTGTAGAATTTGAACCAGGACAAGTAGTGGGACTGTTGCGCTTAGCAGGTATGGAACTTGAGCTCTCGGAAATTTTAGGGCGGAAAGTGGATATAAGAACACCCGCAGATTTAAGCCGCTATTTTCGAGAAGAAGTGCTTTCCTCGGCAGAAGTGCAATATGCTGAAGGCTGATCTTATACGGCTGCGACATATGCTTGATGCTACAAAAGAAGCGATTTCTTTTGCCAAAAACAAAAATCGTAGCAATCTTTACGCCGACCGTATGCTAGCGCTCTCTATTGTAAAATCCATCGAGATCATCGGAGAAGCCGCTTCAACCGTTACAAAACAATTCCGTGAGAAAAAAAGTGGATAAAGGGGTCTCCCATTAAAAGGCGTTATGTCAAGAGAAAAACGATCCGTATCGGAAGATTCTAAAGATAATCTTCCTTTTTTATTCCTCGCGTCATGTACAATAACTTTTTTTGCACCCGTTATTTCTTTCATCGTAGGTTACAGATTATAGTCTCTCGGACTATTCCGCACCAGTCACCCATCAGGATCAAGGCCGATATGGATAAAGCAACTGTTGCCTAAAGTAGAAGTCCATCAATATCAGCCCCTGGCATCATCGCTGCCCCAGAAAATCTTCGGTGCCATGCCGTATCCAAATTGATGGGTTCAGATCTTATGGCTCTATGTCCAACCCTTTGTGGCTTACGGCATGGGCGAAATAGTTTATCATACATTCCGCGTGCCATGTCTTAAGGATGCAGCGGTATCCCAATCAGGTCTTATGGTTTCGCGCCAACCCCACTTCGGTTTCACCGCCGCAACCAGCCCGTTATCCAAATGCCTTCTTCGGTTGAAACACCTCCTGGTTTTTTATGACGTAATAGCTTGCTCTGGCCAGTTTGTGGCTGACCGCCTTTATTGCCACTATTGAATTTGTCCTTGCCGTCTTCTTCTGATAATACCTCCTGACAAACAGATAACTCCTTACCGCAAAGTTGGCAGCCTCTACAAATGCCCATGACAGGTACTTGTTGCCGTTTTTGCTGTTGCCTTCCCCTTTGCTTTTCCCGTTTGATGTCCGGTTGCTTCTGACACAGCGGCAATAGGAAACATAGTTGCCTACTTCCGGGAATCTCCGAATGTCCCCTGTCTCAAGCATTATCGTCAATGCCAATATCTTACCGACTCCAGGCACTGTCAATAAGTTGCTGTATTCGTCCCTGAGGACTGCCTTCTTTAAAATCGCCTTCTCTATTCCTATTATTTTTTCCTTCAGAAACCTTATCGTTGCTATATGCGCCTTACCGGCCAGTATCAGATGTTCCTGCTGAAATAGTTTTTCCACATCTTCTTCATGAAGTCTTTTCACTTCATTGCTCGATATCTGAATGCCGAGACTCCGACTAACCATGTTCTTGAAACTCAGGATATGACTTGTCTTGTGCTTCATCAGAAACAACCGCTTCCTCAATAGATCCCTCACCGGTCTTTCCTTTTTCGGATATATGTAACCTTCAGGAAGAATGCCTAACTTCAACAGATGTGCAAGATGAAAGGCATCCCGTGAGTCATCAGAGTGCTTTAACCCCTCGTATTGCTTTATCGCCGATGGATTGGCAAGATGAACTGTATAACCCTCTTCAATTAGACCATCTACAAGCCAATACCAATTAAATGTCGATTCCACCGCTATACCTTCCATGTCTTTGCGATAAGGCTTCAATACCTTCAGCACCATCTCCAAATCATTCGGCAGTTTCTTTTGGAATACTCGCTTGTCTTTCTTGTCGATGATCCCAAGATAATTGTTGTTACAATGCAGATCAATTCCACCATAAAGTTTCATTCAAGCACCTCCAGTGTTTTGTCTGTTTTTTAAATCTCTTGAGGCGCCTTGTCAATGAATGATTTTCAGATTACCCCATTTTTCCGCAGCCTTTTATATGATTATCAGGTCTTTGATTTTAATATTTGTAAGTCACATGCATGCGCTGCTGGACAACAGAGGATGAGAAGAAGTTTATATTGTCTGCGACTCATAGAGAGGGCAGATGATTTCAACTGTTTATATAAGGAAGCATTTATTCTTTAAATCCCCCCTCACCCCCCCTTTCCAAAGGGGGGCATAACTTACCATTCCTTACAGAACTGTTACAAAGAGTAACTACTAAAGTTGTGTACAAAGGAAACAATTTTTTATTATTTCCTTAGCAGATTGGAAAGATAAAATATACTGAAAATACTTTAAAAATAGCCATTTTAAACGTCAGGCAAAAATGTTTCCTAAAAATGGATAAATCAAAGGATATGGCAAATAATTTGCTATTAAAATAACAAGGTTAAGCCTTTTTAACCTAAGAACGTTAGGTTGTCGCTAAGCTCTTACTGTAAGATACGCGGAGATTGTATATGCCCAGTTCAGGAGAAGAAACAATCAGAAGGATTGTACCGGACAGACGGAAACGGCCTACACCTTTTATCAGTAAATATACATTTACCGGAGGCCAAAGGAAAACTATCAGGAGAGAGGAGGACAAGAAAAAATATTTTTTTGTAGATCTCTATAGTACTCGCCTCTTGATAACGCTTCTCGTTCTTTTAAGTCTAAACATCAGCGATAGCTATTTTACCCTCACATTAATAGAAGAAAACATTGCAGCAGAGATCAACCCTATTATGGCTTTCTTTTTAGGGTATGGTAACACACCATTTATTTTGGCGAAATTTTTAATTACCTCTGTGCCACTCATTATCTTATGTCTATGCAAGAATTCTCCTGTCACAAGGGTTCTTATTGTATCTGTTATACTATTTTATTTCTTGATCATTGCATATGAATTGAACCTCATGTATCAATTTTCCCCTCCTTTAAATAGATTGAACTACGTCTTTTAATTTTCCTTAATCGTTAAACTTGTATCGTTATTCAGTAGTACCCAAAATAAGAGATACTTCACGGAGTTTACCCTGAGCCAAACGCAAGACCCTTCGTTTCACTCAGAGATGACAAATGGTGAAGGGTTCAGCATAACAGGCCGTGTGTTTGTCATTCTGAGCCCTTTGCATGTCATTCCTTTGTCCCATGTCATTCTGAGACGAAGCCGAAGAATCTCGTCTTTGACTTTTAATTTGTTTTTGAGATTGCCACGTCGGTCGTTTCGACCTCTTCGCAATGACAGGTGAAATACTAAATTGAATGAAAGATATTTGATAGTGATTTTTAAAAAGGAATTCTGATAAAATGACGGGGTACATAATGTGTGTTACACACATATATTTAAAGAGATGGTAGATTGATGATTGATTTACATACACACAGTCTTTTCAGCGATGGCGAACTCCTCCCCTCAGAACTCATCAGGAGAGCCGAGGCGATTGGTTATAAAGCTATTGCGATTACAGATCACGTTGACCCGTCCAACATCGATCTGGTAATTCCGAGGATTGTGAGTGTAATAAAAAAACTGAAAAGCTCCATCTCCTTAGAAGCTATTCCCGGTGCAGAGATTACCCATGTCCCACCCCATATTATTCCAGAGCTTGTGAAGGAAGCGAAACATTTAGGAGCAAAAATAGTGATTGTGCATGGAGAGACGATCGTAGAGCCTGTTGCTCCAGGTACGAACAGGGCAGCGATTGCGGCTAATGCTGACATCCTTGCACATCCGGGCATCATATCAACAGAAGACCTCCTCCTCGCAAAAGAGAAAGGCGTTACCCTTGAGATAACTTCAAGGAAGGGACACTCTCTGTCAAATGGATATGTTGCAAAGGAGGCTATGAAATTCGGTGTACCCCTCTGTATAAACACAGATGCTCACAGCCCATCAGACTTAATTACAAAAGAGACGGCAATCAGGATACTTCTTGCTTCAGGGATAGAGGAAAACCGTATTGATTTGATATTCGAAAATTCTAAGGCCATTGTAGAAAAGGCTTTCAGGAGGGACTGATGCCAAAGGCGATTAAAAAAAGAATCGCAAAAAAAATCTCTGGCGAGTTAGAGGTAAAGGACAAACTTGCCAGTTGGAAAGATACAATCAAGGAACGGAAGAAGACCGCCTTACGATATGGGGCTATCATCCTTATAGCGATTATAGCTATTTCAGGCTTTCTGTTCTATAACTATACTTCCAAGAAAAAAGCAAGGATGTTAGAGTATGAAGCATACAAAATCTATCAAAACATTTATCAAACGCAGCCGATCAACAGGGACGAGCGATATAAAAAAGCCCTGGATATGTTCAAAAAGTCTTATGATACAAGGAAATCACCATCAGCGCTTTTGTACATTGCTGGCTGCTATTATGAGCTTGGTAGATACGATGAATCAATGGAGACGCTGAAAGATTTTACTCAGAGATATTCGAATGAAGAAAGGTTTATTCCCCTGGCATATGAAAAGTTGGCAATGATCTACGTTAAAAAAAGTGACACGAAGGAAGCCATGAAGGCACTTGAAGCGCTTTATAATCTTAAGGGAGATATTTATAAAGATGTTGCCCTTATAGAATATGCAAGGCTCCTCGAAAAAGAGGGAAAGACTGAAGAGGCAAAGAAAAAATATAAAGAGCTTTCTGAAAGATTTCCAAACTCGCCATTCAGCGATGAGGCAAAGGCAAAACTCACTGAAAAGAAGGAAGGTTAAGCTTTCTTATAGGAAGTCTTCAGCCTTTTCTTCCTATCTTTAAACAATACCTTTTTGATTCCTTTTGAGCCTAAACTTCTCTTCTTGACAAGAGATTTCTTCTTCTGTTGAAAGGATGCCTTCTTTATCGATGCCTTGTCATACCAATCTAATACAAATTCCCCTTTGGGAGGAAGATAAATCTTCACCCCTGCCGTGAGAGGCATGATCTTCTCCATGGAATTCAGATCGAGGATAACCTGAACAGGAATACCCGTCTTCTTTGAAATCTTCTTAAAGGTATCTCCCTTCTTGGCTTTATATATGTCAATGGAAAAACGCTCTTTTTCCGGGATCAGGGACAGGTTTTGGAGAAAAACGTCCTTCTTGCCTTCAGGAATTCTCAAGGTATATTCAGGAAGATCAGGGGGTGTGCACCATCTCCTGAGCTCAGGATTCAATTCCTTTATGACCTTTAATGTCGTTTCTGCACAGTCTGCTACGACCCGGAGG
>Ga0129298_10000066_pt1 | contig 32233 bp, 28 predicted proteins | sample I19B2metaG_FD_94707 | JGI IMG/M metagenome (GOLD analysis project Ga0129298, IMG submission 94707) | Lake sediment bacterial and archeal communities from Gulf of Boni, Indonesia to study Microbial Dark Matter (Phase II) - ​I19B2 metaG | ecosystem: Environmental > Aquatic > Freshwater > Lake >... | reverse complement strand
GGTGATGTTATCGAGCCAGAGGGTGGAGTTGCAGCCATTGGCTCCGGGGGTCCCTATGCCCAGGCATCGGCAAAGGCGCTTTATGAAAACACATCCCTTTCAGCAAGAGAGATTGTGGAGAAATCCATGAGTATTACCTCAGATATCTGTATCTATACAAACAAAAATACAACTATTGAGGAGCTAACATAAAATGACGGATAATCTTACTCCGAGAAAGATCGTAGAAGAACTCGACAAGTACATCATAGGCCAGCATAATGCGAAGAAGGCAGTTGCTATCGCCATGAGGAACAGGTGGAGAAGGCAGAAGCTTTCTCCTGAATTGAAAGATGAGGTCTTGCCAAAGAACATCATTATGATAGGCCCTACTGGTGTGGGCAAGACTGAGATAGCAAGGAGACTCTCCAGGCTTGCAAATGCTCCATTTTCAAAAGTCGAAGCATCAAAGTTTACAGAAGTAGGCTATGTAGGCCGCGATGTTGAGTCAATAGTCAGAGACTTGGCAGAGATATCAATCAGCATGGTGAAATCAGAACACGTAGAAAAGGTACAGGAAAAGGCAAAGATTCTTGCAGAAGAACGTATTCTTGATCTGCTCCTCCCACAGCCAAGAACAAGGGGAACAGGGGTCGAAGAGGAAGAGAGAGAGAGGTATAAGGAGACAAGGGAAAGGCTCAGGGCACACCTCAAGGATGGAAAACTCGACAACAGATATGTAGATATAGAGGTAAAAGAAAAGGTGATCCCCTTTGGTGTTGTTTCAAATGTGGGCCTTGAAGAACTTGAAATAAATCTCAAGGAAATGCTCGGTAATTTCTTGCCTGAAAAGCCAAAGAGAAAGAAAGTGAAAGTTCCTGAAGCCTTGAGTATCCTGACGCACGAAGAGGCAACTAAACTCATTGATATGGACAAAGTGACAAAAGAGGCGATTGAACGGGTAGAGCAATCAGGAATTGTATTTATTGATGAAATAGACAAGATAGCAAGCAGAGGGTATTCACATGGCCCTGATGTCTCACGTGAGGGTGTCCAGAGAGACCTTTTACCAATTGTTGAAGGCTGCACAGTAGCAACAAAGCACGGGCCTGTGAAAACAGATCATATCCTTTTCATTGCTGCCGGAGCCTTTCACATGACGAAACCCTCTGACCTTATTCCAGAACTTCAAGGAAGATTTCCTATCAGAGTTGAACTTGATCCCCTCGGCAAGGACGAATTTGTAAAAATACTGACTGAACCGTATAATGCCTTGATCAAACAATATACTGCCCTGCTTTTTACTGAACTGATCGAAATAAATTTTACAAAGGATGCAATTGATGAAATTGCAGACATCGCAGCATATGTGAATGAAAAGACAGAAAATATTGGTGCGCGAAGACTGCACACTGTCCTGGAGAAACTCCTCGAAGATATATCATTCGAAGCCCCTGAAAAGAAAAATGGCAGATTAACTATAAACAGAGACTACGTCAAAGGCAAACTCAGTGATATCGTTAAAGACGAAGATTTGAGCAGGTATATATTGTAGGGATTGGATAGAATTTCATTCCAGAGTGTCTCTCAAAAAGGAATTACTGCAAAACATTTTCTCTACGCGCCTCGCTTTACGTCTCTCCTGATAAGCTTCAATAAGTTCCGCTCTCTCCATTAACCATACATGAGCCTTCGGCTCACAAAGGGACATGAAACACCCTCCCTTAATCCCCTCCCATCAAGGGATGGGACGATAAGGGGAGGATGGGTGGGGGTTACATTCCCTCTCCCCTTGTGGGAGAGGGCAAGGGTGAGGGGTATTTCGGAGCAATACGTAAGAAAAATTTTTCTTCCATTATCACTACAATTTTGTTATAAATGATACACCTGAAGGAACGTAATAATGATCCGTTATATTTTTTCACTCATACTTGTGTTCGTTTTCATGCTATCCTCTTGTGCTTCTGCACGGTATGAAACAGATGCAAGTGCGCGTTACGCCCTTGCTTCATGGTACGGCCCTGATTTTCATGGCAGGCCAACAGCCTCAGGAGAAATATTTGACATGAATGCCTTCACCTGCGCCCACAGGGAATATCCTTTTGGCTCAAAATTAAAGGTTACTTACCTCTCAAACGATAGGACTACAAGCTGTCTGGTGAATGACAGAGGTCCATTCATCGATGGAAGAGATCTGGATTTGTCTTATGCTGTTGCAAAAGAATTAGGTCTGATAGGAGAAGGTGTCGGTACGGTCAGGATTGAATATATAGGCAGGGACAACAGGTACATAAGAGAAGTAAGAGACATCTCAAATGCTGGGCTTGTCACCATACAGATCGGTTCTTTTAAAGAAGTTTCAAATGCTACGCGCCTTAAAATGGCACTCGAGATCAGATATGATAAGGTGTATATCACAGAGGCTGATATTAATGGCAGCAGATTTTACAGAGTCAGAATTGGAACGTTCCGCGTAAAAGGAGATGCCTTACACCTCTCTAAAATCCTATCAGATGAGGGATATGAAGTCTTGATAACCAATTACGATGAAAAGATGTAAATAGAAATCTCCGACGTTATCACATGATTTAAAAAGAGATTCACATGGAACAACTTCCGTTAGAAACAGATAAATTCATTTCCACCCTGAATACTATATTCTCTACCCTCAATATTGATGAAATACTTACTACAGTTGTCAAAGAAATACAGTCAATCCTCAAGGCTGACAGAAGCACCCTGTACTTGGTTGACAGGGAAAGTAATGAATTGTATTCCAAGGTTCTGCAGGCAGAAGGTCTTATAGAGATACGTGTGCCCTTAACGAAAAGCAGCATTGCTGGTTATTCGGCTATAACAAAAAAGATTGTAAATGTTAAGGATGCTTATGATGATACGGAATTGAAAGTCATCGACAGGGAGCTTTGCTTTGACAGGAGATGGGACAGAGAGAGTGGATACAGGACAAAAAGCGTATTAGTCATACCTATTCCTGTAAAGACAGGCGGTAGCGTGATCGGTGTGTTCCAGACACTGAATAAACCTGATGGTTTCTCAGGCTCTGATGTAGCAACTATGGAGCAGTTTTCATACTTACTGAGTATTGCCTTACATAACGCTCTTTTATACCAGACCATTGAAGACGAAAAAAGACTTAAGGAATACATCCTTGATGATATTGAAGAGGGTGTCTGTATTTTGGATACAAAGAAAAGGATTATTTCTGCAAGTAAATTCTTAGAGGTTATGAGTGGAATGAGATATCCTGTCCAGGAAATGATTGGAGAATACTTTTTTGAACTCTTCCCCAACTTCACCAACACCCAGCTTGAAGAAAAAATAAATGAAGTGTTTCTTTGCGGATTTAAAAGGATAGCATTATTAGAGGTGCTCGAGGTAAAAATCATCCCTTATCTTGATGATAAGAGTAAGGTGAAAAGACTGATACTCATCTTTACCCCGTTAGAAAAAAAGCCCTGTTCCTATAGCGAGGATAGGGGTGAAAGTCCCACCCGAACTCTCTAACGAGGTTTACGAGAATATGATGACTTCAAGAATACCATCAGGAAAAAGCTTTGAAGAACTCCTTATGGAAAGTAAGCTTCTGACAGGAGAAAAACTGCGGGAGCTTTCTGCAAGGGTTATAAAAGAAAAGAAGAGTATTGAGCAAATTCTTTTAGAAACCGGTTTCTCTGAGGAGAAGTTAGCTGCGGTAAAAGCCGGATACCTCGGCTACGAATTTGTAAATCTCTCCTCTTATCCCGTGCCACCATCAGAATTGTTAAAGCATATTAAGCCGGCATATGCAAAGAATTACAAGGTATTGCCTGTAACATATGATGACGGTACTCTTACCATTGCTATGGTCGAACCAAGGGACTGTATGACACTGGATGAAGTAGTCCGCCTTTACAGAGATGCAAAATTCAGGATAAGGGACGTAAGGGTAGTGATGACCTCATCAAAACAACTCTTTGCAGCCATTGATAAATTCTATGCAGTTCCAAGAGAAGAAGTGGAGATGAAAAGTATCCTGACCCAGGTTGCAGCGAGCTTTAAACAGAGGGTAGAGATTGCAGAGGTAGCACGAGAGGATGCTACAGAAAATAGCGGGCCAATTGTCATGCTTGCCAATATGGTCATTGAGAAGGCATTCAAAAAAGGAGCCAGTGACGTTCACCTCGAACCTGCCTTAGACCATCTGCGCATAAGATACCGTATAGACGGAGAGCTTTCAGAGGTCATGATAGTTCCAAAATATGCGCAGGACGCCCTCATAACGAGATTGAAGATCATGTGTGATATGAGGTTGGATGAGAGGCGGCAGCCTCAGGATGGAAAAATAGATTTTACAAAATATAATCCTGTTGCCACGATAGACATCCGTGTTTCAACTGTGCCAACGCCTTATGGAGAGGATGTGGTAATGAGAATCCTTGATAAAAAGAGCGATATTCTTTCCCTCGCTATGCTGGGATTTAATGAGCACAACATGAGATTGTACAAAGAAGCTATCAGTGCACCCTATGGTGTTATTCTCCATGTTGGTCCTACTGGCAGTGGAAAGACAACCGCCCTTTATGCTGCCCTCAAAACCCTTGACACCATTGATGTCAAGATAGTTACCGCAGAAGACCCTGTGGAATATACCCTCGGAGGTCAGATAATACAAAGCCATATTAATCCTGTTGCAGGATTTACCTTTGCAAAGGCAATAAGGGCATTTATGAGGCATGACCCTGATATCATCCTGATAGGAGAGGTCAGGGATCTGGAAACAGCAAAAACCATGATTGAGGCTTCACTTACGGGACATCTTGTTTTTTCTACCATCCACACAAATGATGCTGTTGGAACGGTAACAAGGCTCATGAAGATGGGCATCGAGCCATACCTTATTGCAGACTCCTTACTTTTAGTATGTGCCCAGAGACTTGTAAGAATGATATGCCCTAAGTGTAAAGAATCTTATACAGTAACTGGTGAAGAAGTGCGGTTATCAAAGGGTGACATTAAACAAGGAACAACCCTCTACAGGGGCCGAGGTTGCAATGCGTGCGGCGGGATAGGTTATAAGGGACGAACAGGTGTATTCGAGCTCTTTTCAATGAATAAGAAGTTGAGAAGCCTTTTCATAAAAGGGGCTACAACTGAGGAATTAGAGCGAATAGCTAAAGAAACAGGCATGAGGACATTAAGACAGGATGCCATAGAAAAGGCATTAAAAGGTATTACAACCCTCGAAGAGGTTGTTTCAACTACCCTCGCAGAGTGATAATGACTGCACTGCCGAGTACCTTCCTCATCTCATCCCCATTGCTTTCTCAAGATTCGCCTGTGAGACTTTATAATTATAGAGGGCCTGTATGTAAGACAGTTTTGCGTTCGCCAGCAATACCTCTGCATCGGTAACCTCGATGGGATTTCCAACGCCGGCAGCATATCTTCCAATTGCGATTTCGAAGTTCTCCTGCGCCTGTTTTACTCCGAGTTCCGCTGTAGGGATACTCTCTTCCGCTTGTTTAAGATTCAGGTATGCCTGCTGTACATCTGAGAATATGCTTTGCCTCAGTAATTCTTCGTTTGCCTTCAGGACATTCAGATTGGCTTTTGCTTCTTCAACCTGATATTTCGTTAAAAATCCGCTGAAGAGAGGAAATGTAAGGGCCGCACCAACATCCCATCCATGATCAAGGGGAAATTTTTCTCCGGACCAGCTATAAGCTGCATTTCCTGTTAATACAGGATAGTAACCTGTCTTTGCAAAATCAATAGAGCTTTCTGCTGCCTGTTTTCTTGCGATGATTGATTGCAAATCTGGCCTCTTTTTATATGCTTTATCGAGGGCATCTTCAAAAGTTATAGTGTATTTCTGGAATGAAAGAATATCCACGAGAATATATTCCGGCGCGTCTGGAACACCTATTGCGTTATTCAGGTTTACAACAGATAATTTTAGCGCATTTTCGGCCTTTATCAAATTCAGCTTTACATTGCTAAGATCCGCCTCTGCCTTTGTTACATCAAATTTCGGTTTTGTGCCGACTTCATAAAATCCCCTTGCCTGCTCAAGGTGCTGCTGGTACTGTTTTACGGTATCTGCGGAAACATCCATGTTCCGTTTTGCTTGCAATACTCCATAATATGCCTGCCTCACATTAAATACTACCTGTCCTAAAACATTTTCGAGATCTGAACGTGTTGAATCAAGATTGAAATTCTGGATCTTCACCTGTGTCGGGGTCTTTCCAAAATCATAGATCATCTGGCTGAGATTGAATCCGGTGAAATATTGATCAAAGGCCTCGTTCTTTCCACTGACATTACTCCCACCGGCTGAAGAACCTGTTGTATTGTTTGAAGTCACCCTTGATGAAAACGATATTCTGTTATAGTTTGATGTCCAGTTTATTTGGGGATAATAATTTGACTTTGCCTGGCCGACGCGGCTTGCATTTGCATTGACGTTATGTATCGCCGCTGCTATGTTCGGATGCATCTTGAGAGCTATTTCAACACATCTCTCCAGATTCAGCGATTCTCCCTTTTTAATAATCTCCTCTGCATTCACTTTGAAAGGTATTACGAACATTAAAAATGCTATGAAAAAGATTAACCCTTTCATTCTAACCTCCTATATGTGCCTTAACAATCTCAGATTCTTTCTTACCCTTATGCTTGCGAAGCCGGATGTTTATTATTTCCTGGAACTTGTCCATATAATAAAACACCACAGGGGTTATATACAGCGTCAGGAGCTGGGAAACGACCAATCCTCCAACAACAGCCAGACCCAGCGGGCGACGGGATTCAGCGCCCGCACCGAATCCAATAGCGATGGGCAAGGTTCCCATGAGTGCTGCCATAGTGGTCATCATGATCGGACGGAAACGTATTAATGCGCCCTCATAGATCGCGTCTATCGGAGCCTTTCCTTCCTTTCTCTGCGCCTCGAGGGCAAAGTCGATCATCATGATGGCATTCTTCTTGACTATCCCCATAAGCATGATGACACCCACAAAAGCATAGATATTAAGTTCCTTATGAAAAAGCATAAGGGTTATGAGGGCCCCGAAGCCAGCAGCGGGAAGTCCTGAAAGGATGGTCAGAGGATGGATGAAGCTCTCGTAGAGGATTCCAAGCACGATATAAATGACTAAGAGAGCCATTATCAAGAGCAGCCAGAGCCCTTTCATTGACGACTGAAACGCTTGGGCAGTCCCCTGGAAGCTGGTGCTGACTGTTTGCGGCAAGGTTGCGCGCGCAAGTTTATCCACTACATTCACAGCATCCCCCAGTGATACCCTTGGTTTAAGGTTGAAGGAGATAGTAACTGCTGGGAGCTGGCCAAGGTGATTTAAGGTCAGTGGGCCGGTGTTTCGTGTGAGCGTCGCCAGGGTGTTTAAAGGCACCAGTTGGCCGGTGATAGAATGGATATAGAGCATTGACAGAGCCGATGGATCTGTCTGGTACTGAGGTTCCAGCTCAAGAATGACCTGATACTGGTTGTTGGGCGCATAAATGGTCGAAACCTGACGAGAGCCGTAGGCATAATAGAGGGCATCCTCCACCTGCTGGGCTGTAATGCCGAGGGCAGAAGCCTTGTCGCGGTTGATATCGATATTGACCTGGGGATTATTTATCTGCAGGTCACTGGTCACATCCTGCAGTTGGGGCAGCGCCCGCATCTTACTTTCCAGTTCCATGGCCGACCGATAGAGTTCTCCTGTGTCCGGACTCTGCAGGGTGAACTGGTACTGACTCTTCGTTAACTGGCCACCGATGCGGATAGCGGGAAGATTCTGCATAAACATCATGATGCCCGGCACCTGCAAGACCTTCGGCCGCAATTCCTGGATGATCTCGTCTGCGCTCAATGTACGTTCGCTGCGCGGTTTCAGGCGCATGAACATCCGGCCTGCATTATTCGCCACGCTGCTGGCACCGACGGCGGACATAAATGCAGCAATATTCGGGTCATTGGCGACTATGGCAGCCAGTTCCTTCTGATGCTTTACCATATCTTCAAAGGAGATGCCCTGGGCCGCCTCGGTAAAGGCAAAGATCTGGCCGGTGTCTTCAGACGGGAGAAATCCCATCGGAATTTTTGTGAACAAGAAAGCCGTCACCAGGGTGAGAATAATGGTGACCGCAAGGGTAGTCCGGCGGTAATTCAGGACAAGTTTCAGAGTCCTTTCATAGGTGTGCAGCATCCTTTCAAAAAAACGCTCAATGAAAAGATAAAGGCGGCTGTGCCGCGCAGTAGCCTGTGGACGTATGAAACGGCTGCAGAGCATGGGAGTAAGCGTCAGAGAGACAAAACCGGATATGAGGATCGCCATGCTTATGGTCACCGCAAATTCATGGAGAATTCGTCCGAGAATCCCGCCCATGAAGAGTACCGGGATAAAGACCGCAACAAGAGAGAGGGTCATGGATAAAATGGTAAAACCGATTTCTTTAGAACCAGTGAGAGCAGCCTGAAAGACTCCCTCCCCCTTTTCTATATGTCGCACAATATTTTCGAGCATTACGATAGCATCATCCACCACAAATCCGACCGAAAGGGTGAGGGCCATAAGGGTGATGTTATTCACGCTGAATCCCATCAGATACATCGCAGCGAAGGTGCCGATGATCGAGAAAGGCAGCGCAAGGCTTGGAATTACGGTGGCGGAAATATTGCGTAGGAAAAGAAAAATGACCAGCACGACAAGACACAAGGCGAGGAAAAGAGTGAACTTGACGTCCCTGACAGATTCGCGAATGGATACCGAGCGGTCGTAAAGGATATCCAGCTTAACCGAAGGGGGGATCTGGATCCTGAAGCCCGGCAGGAGCTTCTTGATGCTATCCACCACTTCCACGGTGTTCGTGCCCGGCTGGCGCTGGATCGCCAGAACAACGGCGCGTTCGTTATTGTACCAGTTCGCCACCTTGTCGTTTTCTACACTGTCGATAACCCTGCCCAGTTCTTCGAGGCGGACCGGAGATCCGCTGCGGTAGGCCACAATCAGAGGACGATAAGCTGACGCATTGTAAAGCTGACCGGTTGCCTGAATGGTAAAAGCCTGCTTTTCGCCTTGAAGAGTCCCTGTGGGCAGGTTCACATTTCCGAGCGCCAGTGCGTCTCCTACTTCATCAATGCCTATCTTTCTATTCGCCAATGCCCTGGGGTCGAGCTGGGTGCGAACCGCAAATTTCTGAGAGCCGAAGACCTGTACCTGTGCAACGCCGCTGATCATGGAAATACGCTGGGCGATGAAGGTGTCCGCATACTCATAAACTGTAGAAATGGGAAGTATCGGTGAACTCAACGCGAGATAGAGAACGGGCTGGTCAGCGGGATTTACCTTGTTATAGGTTGGTGGGGTCGGCATGTTCTGCGGGAGTTGCTTCGCCGCCTTCGCAATCATTGCCTGTACGTCCTGACCTGCAGCGTCGATGTTTCTGCTGAGGTTGAACTGCAGCGTGATCCGGGTATTTCCGAGGGCGTTTGTGGAGGTCATTGAGTCGAGCCCTGCAATAGTAGAAAACTGCCGCTCCAAAGGAGTTGCCACGGCCGATGCCATGGTCTCCGGACTGGCGCCGGGCAGGCCGGCACTCACCTGGATCGTAGGGAAGTCCACATTCGGGAGATCGCTCACCGGCAGAAGCCTGTACGCGGCTATCCCGAAGACCAGGATGGTCATCATGACCAGTGTGGTCATGATCGGCCGCCGGATGAAAAGCTCCTGGATATTCATTATTTATTTGTCCTCGGCTTTGTTTTTAATTTCTACTTTGGAGCCGGGAACAAGCCGGAGCTGCCCGTCTGTAACGACTTTCTCACCGGACTGAAGCCCCTTTTCAATAACGGTTTCACTGTTGAGTGTCCTGCCCACTATAATGTGGCGGTCTTCAACAGTGAGATCGTTCTTTATGATAAACACATACTGCCCCTTCTGGCCTGTTTGAATTGACTGCGAGGGGACAACGATAGCATCGGGCTGTGTGGTTAATATCATGACTACATCAACAAATTGACCGGGCCAAAGCCACCTTACCTTATTGGCAAATGTTGCTTTCAACTTGATTGTCCCGGTAACAACGTCGACTGTATTATCAACAAAAGTCAGTATCCCTTCCTCAGGATTGTCTTCGCCTTTTGTTACGAAAGCCTTAACTCCCACTTTTCGGACGGACATGTATTTCTTTATTTCTGAAAGATATTGTTCGGGTACGGAAAAGGTCACATAGATGGGCTGAATCTGGTTAATAACTACCATAGGGTTGTCTGCATTTGCCTTGATCAGATTGCCCTGGTTCGACATGAGGTTCCCTGTCCTGCCGGTAATAGGGGAATAGATATAGCAGTACTTCAGCTGCAGGCGGGCATTTTCGACGACAGCCCTATCAGCGTTTACTATTGCATCAAAGGAAGCAGCGTTGGTGCGGATCTGATCATATTGCTCCTGTGCAACATAGCCCTTTTTTACGAGTTCGGCATAACGTCGGACCTCTTCCCGTGCATTTTCGAGTTGAGCCATATCTTTTGCGAGGTTTGCCTCAGCTTGCCTCAGCGCAGCCTCATAGGGACGAGGATCGATTGTAAAAAGAAGGTCACCTTTGTTTATGTCTTGGCCCTCTTTAAAATGGACGCTGGTAAGTATCCCACCGATCTGGGATTTAACCGATACCGTAGAATAAGCTTCAACATTGCCGATAACGCGGATCTGCACGGGGACAGTCTTTTGTACAACCGTGCTGGCTATTACCGGAATCGGAGGCTTTGGAGGCAGTCCAGATTTTTTGGAACAAGCGGGGAGGAAGGTTATCAATGCAATAGATAAAATGAAACAGACAATTGCTTGTAAAGATTTTACAAATCCCAAGTTTAGCTTAATCACTTTTGATTCTCCTATCTTCTCTTTGACTGTATTCAACTTATAGTTTATCAAGGATAGTTCTTCCCCCGAATAGTCGAGATATGCTCGATAAGGTTAATCCTTTCATTTCATAAAGGCGTATTATAACAACTGTTGGTTAGCTCATTCACAGACTTTGTACCCTATCATCTATTTCAATCCTCAACTCTGTATTTTCGCTGAAATATGTTTACTTCTTGTTACCTCAAGAGTGCGGTCATTCATATCTTAACGCGTCAATGGGGTCAAGAAGCGATGCCTTGTAGGCTGGATAAAATCCAAAGAATATTCCCACCAATCCTGAAAAACCAAATGCAAGAAATATCGAAAGTGGGGAGACTATGGTGCTCCATCCAAACAACATCGATAGTATCTTAGACCCTGATATGCCGATGACGATCCCTGCAACTCCGCCGATCATGGAAAGGATGATGGCTTCTATAATAAACTGGAGCCTGATGTCCCAGGTCTTTGCTCCGATTGCCATCCTGATGCCGATCTCTCTCGTCCTTTCAGTGACGGATACTAGCATTATGTTCATGATACCGATTCCTCCGACAAGCAGGGAAACAGATGCGATTGCGCCGAGCAGTAAGGTCATGACCCTTGTGGACTGCTCGGCAGCCTGCATCATCTGGGTAAGATTACGTACAGTAAAGTCATCGTCCTGCTTCTGTCCGATATGATGCCTCTGCCTCAGCAGTTCATTGATTTGCCTTTCCGCTGCGGCAAGGTCTTCGGTACTCTTCGCCTTCACCATGATCGTCCTTATCATTCCCGGGAACTGCGTACCGAAAAGCTGTTTCTGCGCTGTTGTCACAGGGACATAAATAGTATCGTCCTGGTCATGTCCGCCAGGATCCTGGCCTTTGGCCTCAAGGATCCCGATGACCGTAAACGGGATCTTTTTTATCCTTATGATCTGGCCGACAGGGTTTATTCCTCCAAAGAGGTTGTCAACAACAGTCTGTCCAAGCAAACAGACCTTTGCCGCTCTCCTGACCTCTTCCTCGGTGAACAGCCTTCCGTCTGAAAGGGGCCAGTCCCTTACATAAAGCATATCCATTGTAGTCCCTGTAATACCGGTGGACCAGTTCTGGTTTCCATAGACCACCTGTGCAACACCACTATGGACAGGGGCGACATACAATACTGAAGGACATTCCTTCTGTATCGCCACCGCATCCCCCAAGGTCAGAGTGGGCTGGGTCCCTGCCCCCATCCTTACTCCTCCGGCAGTGGTTGATCCGGGTACTACCATGATGAGGTTGCTCCCAATGCTTGCAATCTGCTCCCCTATCCGCTGGCGAGCTCCAGTACCGACAGCCAGCATGGTAATGACAGCGCCGACACCTATTATTATGCCGAGCATGGTAAGAGCCGAGCGCATCTTATTTACACGAAGCGCCCTGAAGGATATGCGTACTGTCGAGGGTATATTAATCATATCCTTCCTGATGATTCATCACTGACGATAACGCCGTCCCTGAAGAATATCCGTCTCCTGCTGTATTCTGCGATGTCCTTTTCATGGGTCACTATTATGACCGTGATATTAGACTCCTCGTTCAATCTCGCGAGGAGTTCCATGATCTCCGCACTGGTTTTTGTGTCGAGGTTTCCTGTTGGCTCATCCGCAAGGATGATCGGCGCATTGTTCACAAGGGCCCTTGCTATGGCAACCCTCTGCTGCTGTCCTCCTGAAAGCTGGTTAGGAAGGTGGTTTTCCCTTCCTTCAAGCCCCACTGTCTTAAGTGCTGCCGCCGCCTTCTGCCTTCTCTCCTTTGCAGAAAATCCGGCATAGAGCATGGGAAGCTCAACATTCTCGATTGCCGAGGTCCTCGACAGAAGATTAAAACCCTGAAACACAAAACCAATCTTTTTGTTCCGTATGGTTGCCAGTTCATCCCTGTTCATGTTTGCCACATCAACCCCTTCGAGCATATACCTGCCGCTTGTAGGCTTGTCAAGGCATCCGAGGATGTTCATAAAAGTAGATTTGCCAGAGCCGGAAGGCCCCATTATGGCTATGAATTCCCCTTTTTCAATAACGAGTGAAACATTATAAAGGGCGTTCAAAGCTATATCGCCGAGGCGGTATGTCTTTGTAATCTCCTGTGCTTTCAGAAGGGACATATCAGAAACGCATTCGTGGCCCTGATGACTGGGGCTGGTTATTGCGCTTCGTAAGTGATTCCACGATCAGTTCCTGTCCCTCCTTTATCCCTTCAGAGAGCAGTTCCGTATAGTTTCCGTCACTTATTCCTAAAGAAACCGGAATGCGCTTTGGTTTATCCTTTTCAAGTATCCATACCACGGGTCCTTTCTTTTCTGATACTGGCAAACTTTTTTCCGCGGGCTTGAATCGCAAGGCAGCATTCGGGATCTTTACCACATCTTTTTTTATTGATATGATTATGGATACATTGGCGGTCATTCCCGGCTTCAGCTTAAGCTCAGGATTACCGACTTTGATCACTACATCGTATGTCACAACATTCTGTACCGTTATCGGGGCATTTCTGACCTGCCATACTTTTCCTTTGAATGTAATGTCCGGATAGGCATCTACCGTAAATTCAACATCCTGTCCAACTTTGACCTTCCCTATATCCGCCTCATCCACATTGGTATCGATCTGCATCTTTGTAAGATCCTGTGCAATGCTAAACAGTGTCGGTGTCTGAAAGCTGGCAGCAACAGTCTGCCCAACGTCCACATTTCTCGATATGACAATCCCATCTACAGGGGAGACTATGTTCGTATAATGAAAGTTTGTCTCTGCAAGGCTTAAAGCTGCCTCTGTCTGGGCAACCTGAGACCTTGCCGCGCTTACCGAAGCGTTTGCAGTTTCATAGTTTGTTTCTGCTGTATCAAGATCACTCCGAGCGATAAGATTTTTTGAGAACAATTCCTTGTTCCTTTCCATTGTCCTCTTTGCATCAACAAGTGTTGCTGCGCTTTTCTCCTGATTTGCTTTCGCGGAAAGGAGATTTGCCCTTGCCTGATTCACCTGTGCCTCAAATAGAGCAGGGTCTACCCGGGCTATCAGCTGACCTTTCTTTACAGGAGAATTGAAATCCACATATATTTCTTTTATCGTGCCTGATACCTGTGTGCCCACAAGGACAGTAGTCACCGGGTTTACCGTACCTGTAGCGGTAACTGCCATTTCTATATCGCCTCTGATAACCTTATCAGTTCTAAAACTCAGTTCATTCCCTCCGCCCCTGAATAAAATAAATACAGTAATAGCAATGATAATAACAATTACGCTTGCAATTAGAATTTTCTTCATCTTTCCCCTATCGCCTTCTCAATGCCTGCCCGAACAACCTTATAGTCATAGAGCGCCTTAATATAAGCTGTCTTTGCATTATTGTATGCAACTATCACATCTGTAACCTCTATAGGATTTCCTATACCACCAGTGTACCTTGCTGTTTGCAAATTCAAGGGTTTCCACAGCCTGGTTTATCCTGCTTTGAGCGGCTATTACTGTTACTAAATCAAAAGATGTGGCTTTCTGCATTCTTATTCTCGTTTCGGTTTTTTCAACCTTGGTGCTTTTTAATGAATAAGACGTTTTCATAAAACAAAAGGTTATACAGCAGACTGTTTTTGCCCAATTGGGGTCTCCATGCCAGCCACTGCAAAAGAAATTAACGAATCAATAAGTGAGTCCACATCTGGTTCATGGTTAACCTTCATTGATTCAAACTTTGGGTTTTTATATATGCGCATGGTACGCGCCAACGCACCTACGACAAATTGATACCTCCAGAAAATGGCTTCCCTGGGAAGTTCAGGCAATGCCTCACTCAGCATTTCAAGCATCACCCGAGAAAGCGGCTTCATAAGACGGAAGAATATTTTCTGTGCGGTATCGTCCGAGTCAATGAATGACCTGCCAATTAGAATGGTAAAATCCACTTCACCTTTTCTTGATTCTTTAAAGCGGAGGGCAGGCTCAATAAAGGCGCGAAGGATTTCTCTTGTCGCTGGCGTTAGTCCATGCCTTCTGGCCTCATCTCTGATCTCTTTTAATCTTTTCTGCCTGACCTCATTAAGGGGCCGTAGCCTGCGCTCAAAGATTGCTTCAAACAATGCCTCTTTGGAACCAAAGTGGTAATTAACTGCTGCCAGGTTAACTCTAGCACTTTCTGTAATTGCCCGCATGGAAGTAGCCTGATACCCCTCACGGGCAAAAAGCGACTCGGCAGCGTTTAGAATTTGTTGTTTTGTGTCCGAGTGTCCCATTTTTTAAGGTTATTAAACTAATGTTTTAAACAATTGTTTTAAATTTAACCCAAAAAAATGATAAATGTCAATAGCATTTCTTCTGATTTTTTTTAGGCATTGTCTGTCAGGCGGCGTTGTGAGACCTACTCCTTAGCCCATTCTCCTGTCACCCTGAACTCGGTTCATGGTCTTCGATTGCAAGGTTTACCCAAACGTTGCATTAACAAGAAGGCAGACATGCTGAAAAACCCCTGCAAATCGACAAGATTTTATTCTGATACACGTGACCGTAGATTTCACCTTTTGTGTATTCCTGAAAGGGCTGGCAGACCACATGGGAGGGCTGTAAGGTGTTGATGGCAGGGCTTTTTCATCACATCTGCCTCCTCAAACGAATAAAATTTATGCAACTGGTGGGTTTAAATAGATTCCGAAACAAGTTCGGAATGACAAAAAATAACAGCGGTAGTTCATGCTTTTTCATAATGCAGCCTGAAAATATTTATTCAGTCTCTTTATCGTCTCTATCTTCTCAGTATTGCCTATCCTTGATGACTGAATAGCATTCTTCATGATCTCAATTGTCTTATCATACGTTTTTCTATCAACGGGAAAAGGTGTTCCGTCTTTTCCTCCATGGGCAAAGCTGAACCGTGCAGGATCACGATAGCTCGGAGGTCTATCGTAAATCAACTCTGATATAAGGCTTAGTGCCCTTACTGTCTTAGGACCGACTCCTTCGATTCCGAGGAGACTCTCAAAATCCTCAGGCTGCCTCTCATAGGTCTTTGTAAGAATTTTGTAGAATCTTTTTAAATCAATATCCAACACTGTTACATTATGTCTTTCTGGTAAGGATAGCTCAGAAATTGTTTTTGCTTCTTTTATAACCTTATCAGGAACTTCCTTTGATAAGACCACCGAAATCTTTCGTGCATCTTCGCTTTCCAGGGCGACCATATTCAAAGTTCTATGCCTCGCTTCAGAGCAGATTGCCTTATGAGGTTCTATAACAAAATCCTTAATATCCTCTCCCAGCCAGTGATAACGTCTCGCCTTCTTATTATCCGGATTCATCCCCTGCTGCACCACAGCCCATTCACCTTTGAAAGTAGAGATGAAGACATGGTGATAAAGCTGGTAACCATCCTGAAGGGCAGTATTGTCAATCTTTGCAGACATCCTGCTTGCATAAATTAGAGGTGAAGGATTGAAGGAATATTTATCAGCATGACTGCGAATTTCCTCTGGTGTCTTCCTTGATGTTTTACCCTTTCCTCCCGCAATGAAGACCCCGAGTTCCTCTTCTATATCTTTAATACCCTCTTTTAAAGCGCCTGTCACGGTTGTTGTCAGGCCACTGCTATGCCAGTCAAAACCAAGCACACAGCCAAGAGCCTGAAACCAGTACGGGTCAGAGAGCCTCCTCAGGAATTCAGCTTGCCCAAATTCTGTAATGAGTGCAATAACGATCTCCCTCGATAGAGCAACCATCCTCGAAAAGAGCCATCGAGGAGCTTTGCCATAATGAAGGGGTAGGGTTGCAGTACCAGTCTTTTGCATCTCAAGTATCTCTTTCATTTATTATACATTGCCTGACCTATAACAATGGCCTACCCTTTCCCATAATTTACTATTCCCCCTTTCCTAAAGTGGGACGAGGGGGGATTACTAAATGTCATTGCGAGGTCTCCAAAAAATACTCTTCACCTGTCATTGCGAGGGGACGCAGTCCCCGAAGCAATCTCTCTGCTTGTAGCAGTAGCTCAACCAATTTATGCGAATGGATGGGATAAGTTGATCAGAGTGGATTATCATGGGTAAAAGAAGTCCCTACAGGTACCTGTCATGCTATACTAAAAGCAGCAGGGATAAAGAAATAAAAACATCGGAGGAGAGAAATAGGTTACCAACTCAAGGCTTACCCTTCTCAAACCCTCAAGCCGTATCCGTCCATTACAGGCAGAAAAAGAATCAAAGTATGAAAAATAGAGCAGAAAAAAGATGAGCCTTAAAGGAGTCCTGAATAAAATTGCCTGGGTTGATCTGAACACAGGTAAGGTGAAGATCGAGGAGCCACCTGATGAGGTGTATACCAACTACCTCGGTGGTTACGGTCTCGGTGCTTATTATCTCTTTACGAGACAACGTGCAAAGGTTGATCCCCTCGGTCCTGAAAATACCTTTGGGTTGGTAACAGGACCACTCACAGGGACTCAGGCTATTACCGGGAATCGCTTCACTGCAGTCGGAAAATCTCCTAAAACAGGAGGCTGGGGAGATGCCAACTGCGGAGGCAAATTTGGACCGGCGCTGAAACAGGCCGGGCTCGATGCGATTTTCTTCACAGGAATCTCAGAGAAACCCATTTATGCCTTGGTGGAAGACAGCAAAGTAACGCTTCATAATGCTTCAGCTTACCGGGGATTAACCTGCTCAGAAGCAGAGGAAAAATTCAGGGAAACACATGGTAATAATGTCCACGCAGCAGTTATTGGTCCAGCCGGCGAGCGCGTGTCTGCCCTGGCAGCAATCATCAATGACGAAGGCCGTGCTGCAGGACGCTCAGGATTAGGCACGGTTATGGGATCAAAGAGGATTAAAGGTGTTGTAGCGATTGCCACAGGCAATGTACCTGTGGCAGAAGAGGAAAAACTCAAAAAGCTGCGGAAGAAAATTCTGAGCGAACACTATCAAGCCCAAAATCCACTTTATGATTTCTTCCATTCCTATGGTACTGCAGGAGGGCTGGAATCCGCAGTATTAGAAGGAGATACACCGATTAAAAATTGGAAGGGTTGGTTTAAGGATTTCAAGGGGATTAAAAGAATAGGCGAAGTTGCATCTCTCAAATATAAATCCAGATCCTATGGGTGCTGGATGTGCCCTATTGCCTGCGGTGCACATGTCAAGGTACCTTCAGGCCCATACGCTGGTGAGGGACACAGACCGGAATACGAAACCTTTGGTGCCTTTGGCGCTATGTGCCTCAATAATAACATTGAATCCATCTGCCGCTTGAATAACATTTGCAATGATTATGGCATGGACACGATCTCTACAGGAACCACTATCGCTTTCGCTATTGAATGTTATGAGAAAGGCATCATTACCAAAGAGGATACTGAAGGCATCGAGCTCACCTGGGGAAATCACGAGGCAATCGTCAAGGTCACTGAGCAGATGGCAAAGGGTGAAGGTTTTGGAGGGAAAATCCTTGGCGACGGCATAAAAAAAGCAGTGGAAAGGATAGGGAAGGGCGCCAGGGAGTTTGCCATGGAATGTGGCGGCGAGGAACTGCCCATGCATGACCCGCGCTGCTATCCAGGGCTCGGGGCAAGCTATATCGCAGACGCCACACCTGGTCGGCACACGCAGTTTGGCTCCTGGTCTGTAGAAGCAGACTACGTTCCGCCTGAGCTGGACAATCCGGAGATCAAGGATAAATATACCTATTCGGGCAAAGGCAAAGCTCACAAATATATGTCGTCATTCGGCCACGTCGTCAACGCAGCTGGTCTTTGTATATTCGGCTCTGCAATTACTCCTGCTACAGTGATTCCCGAGTACCTGACCCTTGCTATGGGGAATACATTTACTATGAAAGCTATCCTGGAAATCGGCGAGCGTATAGCAAATCTCAGGATTGCCTTCAATCTTCGTGAGGGCATTCGTAATAAGGAAATGTATAAACTTCCAAAACGAATTCTTGGGCAACCTCCTCTTTCAGATGGTCCGACAAAAGGGATTACGGTGGACAACGAGACCCAGATTAAAGAATACTATCTGGCAATGGGTTGGAACCCTGAAACAGGCGTTCCAAAACGTGCTGTTTTCGAACGACTCGGTCTTGATTTTGCAGTGGAGGTAACTGAACCATAGCGTTTAATCAGCGCGAAACAAACGTTGCATAAAATGATATCTACTGAATAAATACTCCCTGCTGCAGAGACGGCGGGGTATCTTTAGGTAAACTTTATTAATTTTAAAAATCCTCCCTTACCCCCCTTTTCCAAAGTGGGGTAGGAGGAAACCCCACAGCAGAGACTGTGGGGTATTAAAAAGCCCTAATAAAATTACCAAAGAAAGGAGGTAAAAATGCCAATGGAGAAAAAAAGTCTGAACTCGCCTGATGAAATACGTATCTTCCCAAAAGGGAAAGTTGAGCTTGTTACGATTGGAGGCGTCACGTTTGGCAGAGGCACTTTTGAGCCCGGATGGAAGTGGTCCGAATCATTAAAACCGATAGTAAAAACTCAAAGTTGCGAAGCGCCACACACCCAGTATCATGTTTCCGGACGATTGAAAGTGAAAACGGATGATGGTACAGAGGAAGAGTTTGGCCCAGGTGACGTGTCGGTTCTACCCCCTGGACATGATGCCTGGGTTGTTGGAAATGAGCCTGTAATAGTAATTGATATAACAGGCATGATTCATTATGCAGAGCAAGCTAAAAAAAAGCGAAGAGAACGGAATTCTAAAGCGAAATTCGGCCTCGACTTGTTTCGTTAGGTCACGTTATGCGTGCATTTTTCCTACTGCTCTTTCTTCTCTGTCCCCTCAAGCTTTTTTGAAAGAGCATCAATCTTTTTATTCAATTCCTGGATATCCTTTTTTGTCGGGATATTCATCCTTGTGAGGGTCTTGTTGATAAGCTCAGAAAGGTTCTTACTGAGATTTTCTTTTCTTTTATCAGCTTTTTCTGTCCATGTTTTTACGATCTTCGCTCCCTGTGATTTGCTGATTTCACCCTTTTTCACAAGCTCGTCAACCAACTCCTTTACCTTCTCCTGAGCTCCTAAACCTGCTAAAAGCGCTTTTTTGACAACATCAAATAAACTCATACTCACCTCCACCTTAAAATAGTTATAAGTTATGAATAGAAGTGAAAGACTCTCAAACCTCATAAGCCTTTGGCTTACAAAGGCACATAAAAATTGTCCAAACATATTTACCCCGTAGGAATGCCCCATGGCTTGCGATTGGGATGATAAACCAAGAGATCTTCCGCTTTTGTATACGTGGTTCAATGCCCCATGTACAATTCCAACAGGGTTTACATATGCTAAACCAGCTGTCATTCCCGCTTGTCGGATCATTGCGGCTTGTCCGCAATCTCTCTGCCTTTTCCTTCATTCCGACTTGTTCGGAATCTTTCTTCAAAGAAGGATTCCAGACAAGCTGGAATGACAGAATGAACCCAGGATTCTGGACTAATTTCCGACAAGCAGTGACAAGATCCAGAATGACATTTTCAAGACAAACTTTTAACTTTTCACTTTCAACTTTTAACTTATTTTTTAACTATATCGTAGACTGACTCAAGTGCTTCGTCCAGTTTCTCAATCTCTTTTGTGCCACCCTGTGCCATCTCAGGCTTGCCGCCACCGCTTCCACCAGCAATTTTAGAAATCCTTTTCATAATCTCTCCTGCATGATATCTGTCCTTCAGATCCTTTGTCACCATGCAGACAATTGCGGCCTTGCCATCGGATACTGATGAGACAACAATAATCCCGGACTGGAGCCGGTCCTTTATATTATCAGCTAAATGGCGCAGCTCCTCTGGATTGAGACCATCGTGCCTGACTTTTACAACCCTCACTCCCTTTAGTTCTTTCGCCTCCTTCAGAGCCTCTGATATAACATCCCTGGAGCCAGTTTTCAGTTTCTGAATCTCTTTTTCGAGGGACTTCATATTTCTGAGAAGTTTTTCTATTCTCTCCAGTGGTTTCTCTGTCTTTAAAAGTGCTTTAAGGGAATCAATTTCAGATTTCATCTGTTTGAGGTAACCAAAGGCGTTATTTCCTGTCAATGCCTCAATCCTCCGAATACCTGAGGCAACGCTGCTTTCTGAGAGAATAATGAATGATCCTATTTCACCTGTAGCCTTGCAATGAGTCCCACCACAGAGTTCGGAGGTAAAACCAGGCACACTTACAACACGCACTGTCTTACCGTATTTCTCTCCGAATAGTGCAGTAGCCCCTGATTCAACAGCTGTTTTTATGTCCATAACGGATGTCACAACAGGAAGGTCTTCTAACACCCTCTCATTAACCAGGTTTTCAACGGTTTGTATCTCATTTTCATCAAGGGAAGAAAAATGCGTAAAGTCAAAACGGAGTTTTTCGGGTGAGACAAGGGACCCTGCCTGTTTCAAATGGTCTCCGAGGACAGACCTCAAGGCTGAATGTAACAGATGGGTGGCTGAATGATTCCTTATGATTGCCTTTCTTTTCTCAGCATCAACCCTGCACTTCACTTTATCCCATACCCGGAGTTTACCTTTTTTCAGTCTTATGATATGTGAGTGGAATCCATCAAGAGGTTTTTTGGTGTCGATAACAATTGCTCTGAAATGTTCTCCCGTCATCTCACCAGTATCACCAACCTGACCGCCTGACTCACCGTAGAATGGAGTCTTATCAAGAAAGACCTCAACCTCTTCGCCCTCAGCTACCTCCTTTAATAACTTCCCATCCTTTAAGATGGACTTTATGACCGATTCTGATTCGAGGTTTTCGTAGCCGATAAATTCCGTCTCCCCTATCTCAGAGACTAATTCTCTGTAAATGGAAGCAACAGCCTCTTCTTCTCCAACCCACGATGCCCTGGCCCTTTCTCTCTGTATTTCCATCTCCCGGTGAAAGGCATCTTCATCAATTCTCAGTTCAGCATCCATTGCAATATCCCGTGCAAGGTCAAGAGGAAATCCATAGGTATCATAGAGTCGGAAAATCTCTTCACCTGGTATAACATTGGTACCACTTCTTTTGACTCTCGATATAATCTCATCAAATATAGTCATCCCTATCTCAATAGTTTTCGCAAATCTTTCTTCTTCTATCTTGAGGAGTTTTTCTGTCCGCTCACGTTCATCCACAATCTCAGGGTAGACATCTCCCATGACATCAACTAATGTATAAAGGAATGGTTCATGCATATTGAGAAGTCTTGAATGTCTTGACGCCCTGCGGATTATTCTCCTCAATACATAACCTCTCCCTTCATTTGAAGGCATGAGTCCTTCGGAGAGGAGGAAGACTATAGCCCGAATATGGTCTGCGATAACCCTCATTGAGCTATCCGTCTCTTTGTTTTTACCATAGGTTGTCTTAGCATGGAACTCTATAGCCGAGATGATAGGCTTGAATATGTCTGAATCAAAATTGTTTATCTTACCCTGTAGCACTGCTGAAATCCTTTCAATCCCCATCCCTGTATCAATACTCGGTTTTGGAAGTGGAGTCAGCCCACCTGAGGCATCTCTGTTGTATTGCATAAACACAAGGTTCCATAGTTCGAGAAATCTGTCGCATTCACACCCAACAGCACAATCAGGTCCGCCACATCCTATATTGCTGCCCTGGTCAATGATTATCTCAGAGCAAGGACCGCATGGGCCTGTATCTGCCATCTGCCAGAAGTTATCTTGAGCACCAAGCCTTACGATTCTCTCCTGTGAAATTCCTACCAGTTCAGCCCAGAGTTGCGCAGCCTCATGATCTTCCTGATAGACCGAGACCCATAATTTCTCCTTAGGCAGTTTGAACCACTCTGTCAGAAGTTCCCACGCAAAGAGTATAGCCTCCCTCTTGAAGTAATCACCGAAGGAGAAATTACCGAGCATCTCAAAAAATGTGTGATGCCTCGCAGTATGTCCCACGTTCTCAAGGTCACTATGCTTTCCACCAGCCCTCAAGCATTTCTGACATGAGGCAGCACGGCTGCAAGGACTCTTCTCTAACCCGAGAAAAATTGTTTTGAACTGGACCATTCCTGCATTGACAAAAAGGAGGGTAGGGTCGTGTCTTGGGATAAGAGGAGAGCTTGGGACTATTGTATGTCCTTTGGATTGAAAATACTCAAGAAAAGTGCTCCTTATCTCCGAACTCTTCATACCATTTCTACAGTTGATATTTTATAAGCTACCCCTGATATATATTAATTTACCATCATAAAATAGAAGAAGCCTTGTCCCATATACCGGCAATGTGGAATAAATCCATTCTTCCCTTTGCTTTCCTTCAAGGGGTTCGAGGATTTTTACAGATTCAGGTGATCCCCATGCATACCGCACTTCTTGTGTACTCATACCAAGCACAACCTGGCCCTTTCTTATATACTCTTGTGTTTCAGGTGTGAACGTCTTTATCTCATCCTCAGAGTATCGTACCGACTTTGTACATCCTACTCCTAAGAGTAATGAAAGAATCAAGACTGCGAGAATCACTTTCTTCACTTTAATCCTCCTTAAAGTTTCTTTTCTTTAATACGGACTTTATTGTTTCGAAGGAATAACCCTTTCTCAGAAGGAGATTATAGAGCCTTCTCTTTATTTTTTCAGCTGGAAGGTTCTCTATAATCCTCAGTTTTTTGTCTATAAGCCTGCTGGCATTCTTGGTATCATCGTTCTCATCAGGACTGAACACCGAATCAACAATCTCTCGAGATATGCCCCTTGCAAACATGAATTTTCTTGCACCATACTGACTGAGAAATTTTGTTGACATTGCCTCTCTTTTCAGGGCCTCAGCAAGTGCTTTGTCATCAAGGAGACCTGTGTGCTTAAGATGCCTCATGGTAGAAGAAACCACATGGTCAGGGAACCCTTTCCTTCTTAACCTCTCTTCCAGTTCCCTCACACTTCTCCCCCTGTAACTCAGGAGCTTCAAGGCGTACTGTCTTGCCTTATCGTCCAAACTTCTCAATTTTCATCTTGCCTTCAGCCCGTGATTGAGATTGCTCTCCTAAGGTAATGTCGCTTGTTGACTGGATACCTTTTGTCTTGAGTGCAAAGTCATCAGGATTCGTGGCCATTCTCAGTGCCTCTTCATAGGTTATGAGACCTGATTTAAAGAGGTGAAAGAGGGACTGGTCAAATGTCTGCATACCATAATGGAGTGTTCCCTGTGCAATCACATCTGGAATTAATTTTGTCTTGTCTGGATCGAGGATACAATCTTTTATCGTCGCAGTAGCAACGAGAACCTCAACAGCGGGAACCCTTCCGTTTCCATCTGCCCTCGGTATAAGTCTCATCGATATGATAGCCTTCAGTACCGATGCGAGCTGTATCCTTACCTGTTTATGCTGGTAGGGAGGGAATACAGCAATGATTCTGTTGACTGTTTCGGTCGCATCTGTTGTATGCAGGGTGCTCAAAACAAGATGACCTGTCTCAGCAGCAACCAGCGCTGTCTGGATTGTCTCGAAATCACGCATCTCTCCAACAAGTATTACATCAGGGTCCTGTCTGAGGGCCTGCCTTAATGCTTTGCTGAAGGAACCAGCATCACTCCCTATCTCTCTCTGGTTGACGATGCTCCTTTTATCTCTGTGGGTATATTCTATCGGGTCCTCAATCGTTAAGATGTGTGCCATTCTATTCACATTGATCAGGTCTATCATTGCAGCAAGGGTCGTTGTCTTTCCACTACCTGTTGTCCCTGTGACGAGAATCAGACCTCTTTGTTCCATAGAGGTCTTTTTAATAATGTCCGGGAGGTGTAATTCCTCGATGGTGGGTATCTTGATGGGGATGACTCTAAAGACGATTCCTAACGATCCCCTTTGGATAAAGACGTTGCATCTGAATCTTCCAACTCCGGGAACACCATAGGCAAAATCAATATCTTTCTCCTTCTTAAAGAGCTCTTTCTGTTCATCCGTCAAAACAGAGTGGACAGCCTTCAAAACATCCTCAGGGCTAACCCTATTCTCTGACATGAGGGGGGTGAGCTCTCCATTGATTCTGAGTACCGGTGGGGAACCGACCTTGATATGAAGGTCTGAGGCACTCATGGCATAGGCCTTTTTCAAAAGTTCAATAATATCCATACCTATCTCCTTATGTTACAGGATTCAATGATCTTCTTCTCGATCTCTCCTGCAACATCTCTATTATTTCTTAAGAATTCTTTTGCATTTTCACGGCCCTGACCGATTCTATTTCCACCATAGCTATACCATGCCCCTGATTTGTCGATGATGCCTTTTTCAACACCGAGGTCAACAATCTCTCCAACCCGTGAAATCCCTTCATTGAAATAGATATCGAACTCAGCCTGCTTGAAAGGGGGAGCAACTTTATTCTTTACTACCTTTACCCTTACCCTTCCGCCGACGGTCTCCTGATTTTCTTTAATACTATCTATCCTTCTTATATCAAACCTCATGGAGGAATAAAACTTCAATGCTGTTCCTCCTGTAGTTGTCTCCGGACTACCAAACATCACACCTATCTTCATCCTTATCTGATTAATGAATACTACTGTTGTGTGGGATTTTGCAATTGCAGCGGAAAGCTTTCTCAATGCCTGGCTCATAAGCCTTGCCTGGAGCCCTGGAAGGGAATCACCCATCTCGCCTTCTATCTCTGCCCTGGGAACAAGGGCAGCAACAGAATCTATTGCGATGATATCAACGGCTCCGCTCCGGACAAGGGCTTCTGCAATCTCAAGGGCCTGCTCTCCTGTGTCCGGCTGTGACACGAGGAGGTCTTCTATTTTCACACCGAGTTTCTGTGCATAATTAATATCAAGGGCATGTTCTGCATCAATAAATGCTGCGGTGCCTCCTGCCTTCTGTGCCTGAGAAATGGCATTTAAAGCCAATGTGGTTTTCCCTGAGGACTCTGGACCAAATATCTCTATAACCCTCCCTCGCGGAAAACCACCGATTCCTGTTGCAATATCGAGGGCTAAAGAGCCTGAAGGAATTATCTGAATGCCTTCAGCAACTCCCTCTGCCCCAAGCCGCATGATGGCACCTTTCCCAAAACTCTTTTCAATCTGTGAAATCGCCATCTCAAGTGCCTTTGTCTTTTCTTTACCGCTCATCTTCCCCCCTCCCTAAAGGTATCTCTCGTAAACAAAAATATTGGGCCCCCGTGGGTCTTAGTTCACTCTGCATCAGTTTTATCGTATGGACGTCAATACTCCCAAAATCTTTACCTTTAAAATTATCGAGTTCTTGAATCAGATTTGTCATTCCTTTTCGGGAACGCACTCTTCCGACTGTCAAATGAGGATGAAATTCTCTCTTTTCTCTTTGATAGCCTAACAACACCATTTTATCTTCAATATCCCTCTGAAGTCTTTTCAGTATCTCTGAATCTTCAATTCCAACCCATATAACCCTTGGGTATTTCCTGTTTGGAAATACACCTACGTCATATATTTTAATACAAAAGGGTTTATAAGATAATACAATATGAGAGAGAGATTCACCTATCTTAGGTATCAAATCTTCTGGTGTCTTGCCGAGAAATTTGAGTGTGAAATGGAGGTTTTTATACACTACCCACTTCACATCTCCATGATGCTTATTAAGGACTTCAATGAGCTCACCAACATCTTCCTTTATCGGCTCAGGTAAATCTATTGCTATAAAACACCTCAAGTCCATACTAATGAATGAGCTTCCATACCTGCAGTGATAGATTTGTATATATGGCAGCCATAATATCATCTGCCATGATGCCCTTCCCGCCGCTGAGAGTGGATTCCATTTTTTTAATCGGAAACGGTTTTAGTATATCGAAAAACCTGAATAAAAAAAAGGCGATTACAGCCTGGGCGTAGCTAAAAGGGAGGAGGGCAACTGAAAGGAGATAACCACAAAATTCATCGATAACGATATGCCCGCAGTCCTTACTATCGAAGAGCTTTTCAGCATGATGGGAAGACACAATGCCCACCGGTATAAGGAGAAATACTATCAGGATGTGAATAAAGGGGTTTGGTTTTAAAAGAATGAATAAGGCAAAGGCGACTAAAGAACCAAATGTTCCAGGCGCAAAGGGAAGATAACCTATAAAACCTAGGGTAGCAATATATTTAAGGACAACCATCTCCTCTGGTTAGCCCTATTCCTGAATGATCCTGTAAGCAAAGCTTATCTTTGCAGAGCCCTCGAGGGTGGCTTTAACAGAGCAGTACTTGTTCATTGAGAGATCGATTGCCCTTTTCACGGCATCTTCAGATATATTTCTACCCTTTATGATAAACTCTATATCTATATCAGTATATTTTTTTGGGTAATTCTCTGCCTTCTGTCCTCTGACATTTATCTCGAGACCCGTCAACTCCTGTTTTTTCTTTCTCAGAATAGAGACAATGTCCATTCCTGCACATCCTCCTAATCCCACAAGAAGCAGCTCCATTGGCCTTAAGCCTGTATTGTTTCCACCAACCTCAGGGTCCCCATCCATAACTATTGCATGACCTGAAGATGCTTCTCCTACAAATTGCAGACCCTGTGTATATATTACCGTAGCACGCGGCATACGTAACCTCCTGTAATTTTTAGTTAATGTATCCGAGATTAGCATGTTTGTCAAGGAATCAAATCACAATTGTCAAGCCAAAGTAGAAATGTCCTATTCTTACCAAAATAGAAATGTCCTATTTTAGGTTTACCTGTTAATAAGGATATATTCTCCTTTTTGGCAATTAACGATTTGAACGAATATTTTAAGAGGATGGTGATTGAAAACTCTGTGGATATTATGGATATCTTAGTTGAAGCCTCTGTATCGCTGAGGCATTTCCTGTCTTCTCATCGATCTCAACAACTACAGCAGAAAAGATCCCTTCACCCCTGGCTGTCTCAAATCGCACGGGCATGTTTGTGAGAAATCGCTGTATAACCTGTTCTTTCTCTATTCCAATGATAGAGTTGTCCGGACCCGTCATGCCTACATCTGTTATGTAGGCTGTTCCTCCATGCAATATCTTTTCGTCAGCAGTCTGGACATGTGTATGTGTTCCAATAACAGCGCTTACTTTACCGTCCATGAAATAGCCAAAGGCCATCTTCTCAGAGGTTGCCTCTGCATGAAAATCTATGACAATCGTTTTTGTTATACTCCTTAACTTCTCTACCTCCTCTTTGGCTGTCCTGAAGGGACAATCTATATTTGACATAAAGACCCTTCCGGATACGTTCATCACGCCTGCTTTTTCGCCGTTAGAAATGGTAAGTATTACACTTCCATAACCGGGCACCCCAGGAGGATAGTTTAAAGGTCTGAGTAATCTATTTTCTTTTGAAATCTGGGCAATAAACTCTTTCTTGTCCCAAACGTGGTTTCCAGTAGTGATAACATGTATGCCATAGCCTAAAATTTCAGAGACAAGTTTATCCGTTATCCCAAAACCACCTGCAGCGTTTTCTCCATTTGCAATGACTAAATCTATCTTATACCTGTCAACAATAGCAGGAATTAAAGACTTCGTCGTCATCCTGCCCACTTTACCTACTATGTCACCGATAAAAAGTACTTTCATAGTGAGGAGTTAAAAGCGAGGAAAGGCTGGAGAAGAATTTTTATACGACACCTTACTGTAAAGCCTTTTGAAGCGTAAACGAAAAAAAATTTACTGTTTAAGGCACTTAGGATTGCCAAATAAATAATCCTGTCGATTATAAAAATTCTGAAACAGCTTTTCCGGCTACTTGTTTAAGGTTATTACTTTGCATACTCCACATACCGCGACTCTCTGATAACAGTAACCTTTATCTGACCAGGATAGGTCATCTCTGACTCTATTTTTTTTGCAAGTTCCTTCGATATCATGGAGGACAGTTCATCAGTAACATCCTCAGGCTTTACGATTATCCTTAATTCCCTCCCAGCCTGGATTGCATAACACTTCTCAACTCCCTTATAGGAAAGGGCCAACTGCTCGAGTTTTTCGAGGCGCTTGAGGTAACTCTCTATGCTTTCTTTTCTTGCGCCCGGGCGCGCAGCCGACAATGCATCGGCAGCAGTTACAAGGGCAGCTTCGACCGTTGATGGGTCTCCTTCTCCATGGTGTACTAATATGGCATTTACTACTTTCTGATTTTCTCCATACTTCTTTGCTATGTTTGCCCCAATCTCCTGGTGAGATCCTTCTACTTCATGGTCTACCGCTTTTCCGATATCGTGGAGGATCCCGGCCCTCTTTGCAAGTCTTACATCCACACCGAGTTCACCAGCCATAAGACCCGCAAGGTATGCTACCTCCCTCGAATGTTGAAGGACATTCTGACCATAAGAAGTCCTGTATCTAAGCCTACCGAGAAGTTTCAACAGTTCCGGATGTATGCCAGAAAGTCCGAGGTCGAAAACGGCTTTTTCCCCTTCCTCCCTAATGTGCGTTTCAACCTCCTTCCTCACTTTTTCCACTATCTCTTCAATCCTTGTCGGATGTATCCTTCCGTCTGTTATGAGTCGTTCAAGAGAAAGTCTTGCAATTTCACGCCTGACAGGATCGAAAGCAGAGAGTGTAACAACCTCTGGTGTATCATCAACAATCAGGTCAACACCTGTTGCAGCCTCGAGGGCCCTGATATTTCTCCCCTCTCTGCCAATTATTCTTCCCTTCATTTCGTCATTCGGGAGGGTTACAGCAGTTATGGTTGCATCTGCAACGTAGTCGCTTGAGTACCGCTCGACAGCAAGGCCCATGATCTCTTTTGCCTTTTTCTCTGCGTTTTCTCTTGCTTCGTCCTCGATCTTTTTAATGAGTTTAGCAGCCTCAAACCTCGATTCATCCTCTATCCTTCTCATAAGCTCCTGTTTTGCCTCTTCCGAGCCTAAACCAGATAGCCTCTCGAGCACCTGTGTCTGATCTTTTATCAACTGATTATAATGGTTTTCCTTCTCCTGGATGCCACGTTCCTTGATGTTATAATCCTTCTCTCTTCTCGATAGCTCCTGTTCTCTCTTTTCAAGTTGGTCAAACCTCTTCTCAAGGGTTTCCTCCCTATGCCTTACTCTCCTATCGAGATGGTTCAACTCGGAATGTCTCTCCCTGAGTTCCTTTTCAACCTCTGATTTGGCTTGATAGACAATACCCTTAGCCTCCAGAAGTGCTTCTTTTTTAATCTTTTCAGCCTCTTTCCTGGACTCCTCAATGATCTTCGCCTTTTCATTTTCAATTTCTATTTCTATAGCGGCTTTTTTGCTCTTTAGACTTGAACGGTAGATAAGACTCAGAACGATCCCTATGATGAGCCCTGTAAATACTGCTACCAGTAAATATCCTGTTGGAGTCATTTTATTTCAAACCTCCTTCCCCTTTCCTCCTGCATACGGAGGTATACTTTATGAGGCTTAAAGCCCCTTTTGAGAAATGTGCTTCTGTGGCTGGGAGGTTACGATGTAAGTGAGGCTTTTGGAGGTGAGAAATCTTTATTCTTGAAGGTAATTTTTCGTCTACTCTCTATCATAGAATTATTTATAATCCTCCGTAAAAGAAAACATCATAACAGACCAACCACACAGATAAAATAAACCCGCCCTGCCGTGTAAGGGAGCATTAGATCCGCCTATATTATAGGTGGGTGCCCTGAAAGAGACTTTAGGCTTTCTCCCTGTAGGAGACATGCACACCGACTCCTTACTTAGGCTCCCAAAAGATCTAATTTGCCGGATCAACTTTTTCACTTATCACAAACAGGGCAGGCACGCACCCTGATTTGCACCTCCACATATCTATAATGATCAACCTTTCTTACCTACTACAATATCACAAATGACACATTAGGGCAAGAGAAAACTACCTTTTCTGCCCTCAGTAAAAGACTTTTGCCTTGTGTTAAGAAAAGATTTTTAATAAACTATAAATAAGAGTTACGTTGTATAACTTTTTATCGATGAGAGAGGGCAAAGAGGGTGAAGGCCTTAATTTTAGCAGGTGGAGAGAATAAAAGGATTCCTGTAATAAAGGGGTTTCTCGAGATAAAGGGCAGGAGGATTATTGAGTCAAACGTTGAACTCCTCAAGGAAATCTTTGATTGTGTTATTATAAGCACCAATAACCCCGAGTGCTATTTCTATCTCGGTGTCCCGATGGTTGGGGATATCGTGAAATACAGAGGACCTATGACAGGCTTACTTTCAGCCTTGATAACTCTGGAGGCTCCTGAAATTTTTGTTACCGCATGTGATATGCCTTTCATAAAGCCGGAACTTATAAGATACATTGTTGATAGGTGGGAAAAGAGATGGGACGCTGTAATTCCTATCTTTGACAGCAAGTCCCAACCACTGTTGGCTATATATTCAAAAAAGGTTGTGCCGAAAATGGAAGACAGTATAAGAAAAGGCATGAGAGGGCTAAGGGAATTTCTCAAAAAAATAGAAGTCCTTTATATAGGCGAAGATAAGGTGAGGGCAATAGATCCAGAAGGGAGGTCCTTCGTTAATATAAATACAGTAGAAGACTATGAAAGAGAGCGATTAACAGTTAGCAGTTAGCATGTTTTGTAAACTGCCACTTGCTTTCTGCTTCTAAAGAGAGGAGGAAAATATGTTTGGTTTATCGATGCAGGAGTTACTTATCATACTGGTAATAGTTATTGTTCTGTTTGGTGCGACAAGATTACCAGAAATCGGCAAGGGTATAGGACAGGCAATCAGAAATTTTAAAAAAGGCGTGTCCGAACCTGACGAAATAGATGTAACGCCAAAGAAAGAATCTAAAAAAGAAGAGATAAATAAAAAAGAAAAAGAAGGTGAATAGGGGAGCGGTTGCAGAAATTAATCTTTCTGCAATAGCGCACAATCTCAAGACTGTCAGCAGAGCTGTTAAAAAAAGGCCTGTAATAGCTGTTGTTAAGGCAGATGCCTATGGCCACGGGTGTATAGAGGTCTCAAAAAGGTTGCTTAAAGAAGGTGCTTCTTTCCTGGCAGCAGCATATATCGGTGAGGGTTTACTGCTTAGAAAAGCTGGTATTACAGCACCAATAATTGTCCTTTTTGACTGTGAAGATATCGATAATTTTTTTGATTTTGATCTCCTGCCAGTTATACACGACACAACTACTGCAGATGCACTATCACGAGTAGCGAGGAAGAGAAGGGCTACGATAAATGTCCACGTGAAGGTAGATACCGGTATGGGGAGACTTGGGCTGAATGGGAAACATATCATTGAGGACATCCTTAAAATCGCGGGAATGGAGGGCATAGAGCTTGCTGGACTTATGAGTCACTTTTCAGATGCTGACCTCTCAGATAGGTCATATGCAGCTGTGCAGCTCAAAGAATTTAACATTATACGAGAGACCCTGTGCAAGAAATTGAATAAAAAGCTCTTTTCACATAT
>Ga0129298_10000062_pt1 | contig 32511 bp, 36 predicted proteins | sample I19B2metaG_FD_94707 | JGI IMG/M metagenome (GOLD analysis project Ga0129298, IMG submission 94707) | Lake sediment bacterial and archeal communities from Gulf of Boni, Indonesia to study Microbial Dark Matter (Phase II) - ​I19B2 metaG | ecosystem: Environmental > Aquatic > Freshwater > Lake >... | reverse complement strand
TTTGAGCGGACACCGCCACAGACCGTGGATGTGGAACTTGAATGGCATAGATTTTGTTTGCGCTGGAGCAGTCTCAACCAGTAGGCTACGCGGGTTCTTCGAGAACTCCTACAATATTATCGAAATCACAAAGGACAAGATTGTTCCGAGGCTGAAGATTGTCGGTGGACCCTTGCTCGACTTTAGTCAGATTGTATCTGCTAGGTAAGCTCTGAACTAAATGTGGAATTACTGATATTTTCGCAGCAACTCAGTCGCTACTGAAAAAGTTTCCTCAGCCTCTGATTCAGACGCTATTCCAACAGCCACGGTTTTAATGCCGTTTTTAAAGGCATACTCTAATCCTTCACGAGGACCCAGCCCGCCTGCAGCTAATACCTTTTTTCCAATTAGGAGCCTGCCAGTTCTCAATGCTACCTCTAACACTTTCTCAGGAGTGGAGTCCATGAATTTCCCGAGCTTATTAAAGGGGATCATGATCATGTCGATGTCAATGCCGGCTTTCTGCACCCATTCTAGAGTAGAAAAAGGCGCGTGAGTAACTATGCCAGCTAAGGATCCTACCTGCCGAATTTGATTGAGGAGCTCATTGATTTTATTTTGGTTATGTGAGTCGGTTATCTCACCGTGAATAAGCATAGCTACAGCCCTTAAACCTTGTAGAATCTCGATGTCCCCGTAAGGATCCTCTGAACGTACTGTTCCGAGAACAGATAGTTCTAATTTGAGGTCATGCTCAGCAAGTTTAATCGCTTTGACAACTGGAGGGTATGGAAGCACATGGATCCCGCGAACCCCTAAATCAGTGGATTTACCGATGATTTTGACTATGTTTTCTGGGTGCTCATAGAAATGACAATAGTACTGGAAAGCCCGGGAGCCAAATTGTCCAGCTCCAATGAAGGGAGATGTGCCCAACAATATGCGAGGAATTTTAGCCCTTTGAGCCTGAATTTGGGCTTGAGCTGTTAAACCTGCCATTTTCTCATACCTAATTGATTCTATGAGGGATTAGGATTCCCTCTTTTCCACTCCTCCAAGTATGAGATTGAGCAACGCTTTTGAGTCTATTTCGGCTCTTGCTCTCCAGTCCAAGTATAGAACACCCTCTTCATCTTGGGCTAGATATCCTCTTCGTATGAATCGTTCTAGATTGAGTTCAATTCGCCACATAGGAAACTTATCTCTGAGGATCTGTTCCACCTCTCTCCTTGGAGCTTTCCCCTGCTTTGAGATGATGTATGCCACTGTGGCGGCTAGCATTGCAATATCGTCGATTCTCCAGCCTCCTGCTATAGCTTCTGGTGATGCCACAGGCTCCTTTAAAGTTACGAAAAATCTGGCTCTATCCACTTGCTCTTCAGTTGAACCTTCAGGAGACTCGGCTTCTTCAGATAAAGTCTTGATTTGAAATCCCAGTTTTTCTAGTTCAATACTGAGAAGACCTATAACCTTCATGTAATCCTTCCCGAGAACCTTCTTCAACTCCCATCCTTTGACACCTGGCTTTTTATGCCTCTGGAAAAAGAGAAGCTGGGCAGCCTTACGCAATTTTCGAGCGTAACTCGCAGCTTCCTCAGCTTTCTTTGCCAATGTTCTTACCTCTCACCTGTCTATGTTTCTCCCAGTCCTCATAACTTATTGAGACTGGTACTGAGGAACCCTGCGTTCCATGTATAGAAAGCACGGGTTCCTTAAATGGGACTATGAATAGCTCATTTTTTACGGGGTCTGCCTCTAGGGTGGCGTAGCCATAGGTCACCATAAAACTGACAAATAAAGCCTTTGCTACAGTGCTTTCAAAGTCATCAGCATACACAAAATCCCAGTATGGCATTTTTCCACTATACTCAGTTTTCTTCAGCAAATCCTTCCAGTAAGAGGTTAAAATGCTATTGAACTCCTCTTTTGACAGAACTCCCAGCCTAAGCAATTCATCAGCATCAACAACGCCTGATAAACCAGTTCGGGAGGGGAGCCCAGCTATCCTCTGGCTAAGCGGAAGAAGCCCATTCCAATAGTTAATAGCGTCTCTAAGCCTTTCAGAAGAAAGCTGCTCTACTGCTACAATCGGATGCCAAGCTCTTAGAAGAGTGTGAGCGAGACCGTCAACTCCAAGGGTTCTAATCTTTAAGGCTACTAGTATAGAATCAACATAGAGCGATGAAGAACGATGTTTAATCCATTCTCCCTGTAGCCTCACTAAGTCAGCGATCTCATACAGCGTCTCGGCGTCAAGACAGAAATCCTTTGGCATTTTCCAAGCTGGCAGATATTCTCTTAGTTTCTCCAAGATCTCTTTGACATCTACTTCAAAGGGGTTAATTCCCCTGCGCTCTACCATTCGGCATAAATCGATTATTTGGAGGAGATATTCTCGCTCAACTTTTTTCTTTTGCTTAAACATTATAATTCACAGTCCTTACTTCAGAAACCCCTCTCACATTTTGCACAGTTATTATGTGCACATCTTTGTCGGCGGAGGTGATTGTTCCAGGAGTTATTACGACATTCTGAACCTCGCTATCCGCCTTGACAGTTGAAATTAAAACTTGATAGATGGCTTCCCGGTTCCTTGGATCCATGTGAATGTCAAATTCATCTACAGCGCGGAAAGGCGATTCTATGCGATGCTGTAGCGCTAGAAGGAAGGTCATCACCGCCACGCTTCTTTCCCCTCCACTTTGGGTGTAGGCATCTAAAACAGCTGGCTCTGCTCCTCTAAAGCCAACCGATAGCTCCAGACCTGCAGTTTCAATCGACTCCAAATTGGTTAGCCTAACCCTGCCGATAGCGTCCATTCTAGAGAGAATCTGGTTGTAAATGGGATTAACATCGTCGAGAAGTTTTTGAAGGATGTTTTTCCAAGTGTTTTTCCTTACTTCAATCTCTTCCAGAACTCTTTTCCTATTCTCTGAGACGATTGTAAGCTTTTCCTTTAGTTCACTGTAGAGTTTCATGTAATGCTTGTACATTTTTTCAGTGTCTTCAGATACTTCTCCAATTGATGTTATGTAGGCGTTTGTGACTTTAAGATCCTCGGAAACTTCAATTGAAGAACGCTCTGTCTTAACACGCTCACCCATTTTTTCGGCTATGGGAAGGAGTTGGCTGAGTTCGCTCTGCGCTTCTTTGAGTTCTTTTTCATATTCGGCGATTTCATTTTCAGTCATTTCTTTTCTAAAAAGCAGAACCGCCTCCTCCACCCGCTCATCGATGTAGCTCTCCATAGTTGGATTTACGGTCTTCTCGGTTTTGTCTAGGCTGGATTGGATGGCAGAGATCTTCTTTTTTAGTTCTCCGATATTTTCCTCTGTGCGTTCTATTTGTGACTTGGCTTCGTGTAGATACGCCTGAAGATTTTCAGCAAGCGGATTTTGATTTTGCAATTGTTCGATAACTTCACTGAGGATCTTTTTAGCTGTCTCCGCCTCGCTTCTCTCTTTTTCTAGGCTGAGCAGAGTGAAGAACTGTTTCTTCTGTTCTATAGAAAGGTTGCTAAGGGCTTGTTGAAGGCTGCCGATCAATTTCCTTGCTTTTTCGATTCTATTTTTTATATTCTCCAGTTTCAATTTCCTTTTTCGAATCTTATCTTCTAAGGATTGCATGACCTTCTCCTTTCTAATAACTTGGGACCAGGCTAATTCCCGTTCGAGGAAGTCTCTCTTCTCCAACAACTCCTTTTTGCGCAGATACCGTTCATATTCTTCTTTCCAATGATTGAGTGTTTGCTCAGCATTTTCAAGGAGGCTTGTGATAGAGGCTTCCTCGCTCAAGAGTTTGGTTAACTTAGTTTGCGCTTCCAAAATTTTTTCTCGATATTCTCGAAACCCCACAGCATCCTCTACCATTTTTAGCTTCTGCGGAGGGGTTGTAGTAACAAACTCTTCCAGCATACCTTGGTGCATAATTATAAGGAGATTGTTGGGATCTATTCCGAAACCAGTTAGGAGACTAGAAACCTCCTCTTTGTTCTTGGGATGGAAGTTGACCTCATACCAATATGTGCCGTCTTTCTTTATGTATCGAGATATTACGAATTTGTCTGGCCGGTGTTTGGTAGAGGAATTCTCCCCTTCCCTGAGGACGGTGCCGAATGTTATCGTCACCCTGGCTATGTCTTTTCCCCGTCTAATCAGGTCACTTAATTTTCTAGCCCTTTCAGTATACGCTTGCCCAAGGGCGACTGAGATAGCTAGAAGAATCGAGGATTTTCCAGCGCCATTTGGGCCACAAATGATGTTTAGACCTGGTTTTAATGGAATTTTGGCATACTCGTAGGACATGAAATTTTCTAGGGTAACTTCCTCTATGATGGGCGGTGATTTCCGTCTTGGTACATAAGCGGCCTCTTTACCCAACATTGTTTGCACGACTTAGTATCTTATTAAGAGCGTAATGTAACGAGAAAAGCGTGGAGGAACATAGATTTAAACTTAGATGAGCGGCTTTTAGGATAGCTACAGAGAGGGAGAACAGCATGGTTGTGGCTGGAAAGATCTTTAAACTACGCGAGAGTTTGGGGTTAGACAAGATCGCTATAAAGCTGAAGGATTTTAGGAAAGAGGAAATGTTTGAGCAGGAGCCGCACCGCTTTGAACTTGTAACTGAGATCCAGAACCTAACACTGCGGAGGGGAATGCTCCATGGATCATTCATTCAAGACAAGGTTATAGGAATTCGTCAGAGGGATGAGATAGTTCCAACTCTAATGACAAAAGAAACTCCATTCCTATTTTCGACGTATAAAAATCGAGTTTTGCTCTTAATCATCGAGAAAAAGCTTGAAGCGAATAGGATAGCTAATCAGCTTAGTGCAATTCTCTTCATTTCCTCAGGTCAGATAGTGGAAGTGAGGATACTGCAGGAAGTTATGAAACACTTCCACGAAGAAAATCCTGAGGGTACGAAACTGATATGGTTTGATGATGTGGACATCCCTAACATAAGCAAGCTCTCCCTCTGCGGCCCGAGCTTGGCTGACACGGCACTATACGCAGACTACACCAGCCACGGAAAAATCTGGTATATAGTAATGACGTCCAAAAAATATGGGACTATAGTTGGTCTCACCAGAGATGGGATAGTGGCGGTTTTCGGCAAAATAAGCGAACCTGACTTTGTATCATACGTAGCTGAGGAGATATTTCCTCTAGTCGAGTAGCATGTGAAGCTCGTTTGCGGTGGTTTTTATGAACTTATTAGAAGCTATCTTTCTCGGAATTGTGCAGGCGTTGACAGAGTGGTTACCAATCTCCAGCTCAGGTCATCTAGTCTTAATTCAGCAAGTCCTGAAGCTTAATCCTCCTCTAATCTTTAATGCCATGCTTCATCTTGGCACGATCATCGTAACAATTCTAGTTTTCTTCAAGGATATCGTGAAGATCGTAGAGCGTTTCGTTAAACTTGATTTTAAATCACAGGATGGTAGGCTAGGACCGCTAATTCTAGTAGGGATAATACCAACCGGAGTCATCGGCTTGGGGTTTAGGTTTTTTATAGAACCCCTATTCTACAACCTTTTCGCCGTTGCCATCGGGTTCGTAATTTCGGGATTCATACTATTCTCAACGAAACAGAAAACGAAGGGTAAAGAACTGAGCCTGTGGGACAGCATCTTAATCGGCATCGCGCAGGGAATCGCCATCGCCCCAGGCATCTCCAGAAGCGGCGCAACAATAGGGGCTGGGCTCATAAGAGGCGTTAAGAAGGAAGTTGCTGTAAAATATGCCTTCCTGATTTCAATTCCAGCGATTCTCGGAGCTACGGTTGTGGAGATGGGTGGCTTAGTTTGGGATATAGATTTATTAGCAGGCCTCGTAGGGATGAGCGTCTCAATGACTGTCGGATTTCTGTCATTTAAAGCGTTGCTGAGAATTGTGAAACATGGAAATCTGTATAAATTCGCCTACTACTGCTGGATCGCTGGGATAGCCAGCCTTATAATCAGTGTCTTATAAGTGCCTAAGTTGGAAGGGGTTTAGTCAATAACCGCGCGATGTAGAAGCCGTTTGCAGCAATTTTCTCTATAGCCACCAGCATATCCTGCTCTTCTTTGTTCTTTCTAAAAGCTTCACCCCAAGCTTTTTTGAACTCCACATATTTGCTGGTTATTTGTTTAGCTTGGTCAAGGTTAACAGCTCTCAGAGCTTGATAAGCCTGTCCAGCAATCTCCACCGCAGTCAGCAATAACTCCTTTAGCTCTTCACTTGGTTGCTTATTCGAACGGACAAGAACCTCCAAACCTTCCAGCATTCTGGTGACATCGAGAGTCACACCAGCCAGAATCAATCCCATTGTAGCATCCTGTACCCGTGGAGTTTCAACCACAAATCGGATTGCAAGATTGTTCGCCTCATCAATCTTCACTTTAATCGAGTCCATTTGCTTTGAGCTGAATCTGCCGTTCAAAATCCAGTGGGCGGATTGATTTACTGCTTCCATCGCTTGATCTAGGTTTTGGAACCCTTTCTCAAAATATTTTCCAGTTTCAATGGTCTTAGCCCTTTCAAATATGGTTGAGCCAGTAGTTTGACCAGTTGGACTTGTACTTGCAGATAGAGGATCTGGAGGACCTCCTGCAAGCACTGGACAAATCTTTGTGAGACAATCTTCGCACCCGCCCGAGGCGCAATCTACTCCAGCATTCCCGCAACAACTACAGATGATGCTCGCCCACAATGCCCTCGATGTTAACCTGATGGCTTGAATAGCGTCTTGCTTGTTCTTGGCTTTGCGCACAGTTATTCTGCCATCATGGAAGACTGTTACGGTTTTTCCGTTAAGGTTGATGATGGCGGTGCCTAGTCTCGGAGAGCATCTTACATTTTTAAACAGTCCGCTGGTGTTAAGAGCCCAACACATTACGATTGGGTCAAAGAAGCCGTATTTCAGGTTTTGGACGGCTCCCTCTGGTCCGGATGTGAGTTTTGCTTCAGCTGCAACTCGCCCAGCTTCGCTGATGCAGGGGTGAATGTACGTTATGCCTTCTTCCCCGATTACGATTGTGCCTTTTGCTCCGACTTCGACCCCTTCTTTAAGTAGCTGTAGGATTCGCTCTTTGTTTTCCTTAAATTCGTGAAGCTTGAGGTTGGCGCATTGATCTACGGTCATGTCGCCTGTAGCGATTTTCCTAGCAGCAGTCCTGCAACTTGGATTTCCACATAAGCCACAATCTTTCTTGGGCATTAGCTCATAGATATCACGGACTGTTTTTGGCAAGTCGTTCCACTCGGAGAAACAGAAGTGATTGTGCAACCATGTTATAAAAACTTTCTTAGCTCGGAACATCTGAAACTATCAGAGGCGTTAGAGAGCCTGTGACGAAGACTTAAAGAAATGCTTTTAACTAGTTATTTTATCCAAGGAGGACTGGTTTGTCTTGAATCTGCCTGCGGTTTTGCGGATTGTATCCAAGAGTGACATACGCTTTCGGATATTCGAATTTCTCTGTAATCAGCGCTATAATCCCGATGAGCTAGTTCATATGCTACGGATTTCAAGACAAGCTGTAGATCAGCACATTAAACTGCTTCTTAAAGCGGGATTGCTTCTGAAGACTCAGGGTGATGATGGAAAGGTTTACTATGAGGCGGTGGAGGATGCGAAGAAGTTTTTGGTTGGAGCTAAGCAAGCTTATACAAATTCGTTCAAGCTTGAGGTGGGTGAAAAGGGCAGCGAGACCCCTAGAAAAATGGCGGTAGCGGAAGAACCGGTCTTGACCCCGACCACGCCTACACAAGAAGTTAGGAGGATTGGAATGACTATAGGGAGGACCCTCATGACACAGTTGCCACCATTCCTGAAAAAATATTTTCCACATACTGTGAGCTTGGTTTTTGTTGTTATTGCACTGCAGGGATTTTTAGACGGAATAACTAAGCCAAGTTCAACTGCTTGGGCGGCTGGCTTTCTTTGGCTGGTCGTGTTCTTGGCGATAGCAACTTACGGGTTTATATTTTTGAGATATTTGCGTGATAGAGTTCTCGGTTGGAAATGAGTTAGGCTAAGGATTTTGCTATTTCAGAAACGGTTGAGAGAAGTTTTTCGATTTCCTCTTTTGTGTTATAGAAGTAGGTTGAAGCTCTTACCGTTCCCTCTTTCTGGTGGAGCAGCTCTTTCATAAGGGGAAGCGCACAGTGATGCCCAGATCTAACTGCGATATTAGTTGAGACGTCTAATGTTAGTGCCACATCATGTGGGTTGAGGTCGCCTACATTGAATGCCATTAGTCCTATCCTATTTTTCGGCTCAGGCCCATAGATTTCAACATTTGGAATATCGGTCAGCCCTTCGTACATTTTGTAGACCAAGTCCCGTTCATGGGCTTCGATTTCTTCCATACCGATTTGTTTAAGATAATCGACCGCTGCGCCAAGCCCTATTGCTTCAGCGATGGCTGGAGTCCCTGCCTCATATCTCATTGGGCTTGCAGCCAGCTTGTAGTAGTCTACTCCAACATCTTCAATTGTTCCGCCGCCAATGTTCAGGGGTTCTAATTTTTCGATCAGCTCTTCTTTGACGTAAAGAGCCCCAGAACCTGTGGGAGCGCACATTTTGTGTCCAGAGAAGGCTAGGAAGTCGCAGCCAATCTTCTGGACATCAACCTTCAGATGCGGCACTGCTTGGGCGCCGTCTACTGACATATAGGCGCCGTGTTTGTGAGCGATTTCAACTATCTCTTCTATAGGAACGACGACTCCTAAAACATTAGAAACATAGGTCGTGGCTACCAGTCTTGTTCTATCGTCTATGGCTTTTTCAAAGTCGGCTAGGTTGAATAAGCCTTGTTTATCGGACTTTACTATTTCTATGTCTATGCCCAGCCGTTGTTTGAGACGGAGCCACGGCAGGAAATTAGAGTGATGTTCCATCAAGGTGGTTACGATTTTATCGCCTTTCTTCCAGTCAAGTCCGCGGGCGACTAGATTGATACCTTCAGTCGTATTTCTTGTCATTAGGATTTCAGATTCAGATTTGGCGTTAATGAAGTCCGCGACCTTGGCGTGAGCCCGCTCATATTCCTCGCTTGCTTTCTGGGAGAGATGGTGGATACCGCGTTCCACGTTAGCGCGATATTGATTGTAAAATTCCAGCATCTTCTGAAGCACTGGTTCTGGGGTGAGGCTACTGGCGGCATTGTCTAAATAGATTACCCCGGTGGCGAGTATCGGAAAATCCATTCTAACCTTCTGGACATCGACCATAATCATCATTCTTCTTAGTTTGCCTAAATGAGTCTAACGTAAATTATAATATGATAGATAATGATAAATTCTTATGCGTGACCCGAAATGTATTCTGAAAACCTTTCCGCTGTCCAACGTGAGGTTTTGACAGCATTAGTAGAGTTGTACGAGAAGAAGAGGCGGGTGGTTAAGGGAAAGGAGATCGCCGAAGCGGTGAAAAGAGGGGACGGTACGATTAGGAATATGATGCCCCCTTTGAAGGTAATGAGCCTCATTGAGGCTATTCCAGGTCCTAAAGGCGGTTATTTGCCGACTTACAAAGCATATGAATGCATAAGATTGTCTCCGCCAACTGGACGAGTGACATTAGTTCCTGCATATAGAGGTGGAAAGAAGCTTGACTTTAACGTAACAAACATAGAATTTTTGGATATGTCCCGACCTGAGGCAGCTAAGGTTTTGGTGAGGGCTTCTGGCGATCTTACATCCGTGAACGTGGGCGATGTAATACGGCTTGGTCCAGCTACTGAAAGTAGGCTGATCATTGAAGGGGAGGTTGTTGGCAGAAACGATCTCCACAAAGAGCTTCTACTGATGGTTTCAAGCATGATTAGCATTCCAGAAATAGCGATTAAGGATCTAATTCACAAGAAGTTGATTACGGTTTCCCCCACTATCTCTGTGAGGAAAGCCGCTGAACTACTCACAAAGGAGGGCATACGAGGAGCGCCAGTAGTTGAGAATGATCGAATTGTCGGAATGATTACTAGCACCGATATTGGAAGGGCGTTGTCGGAAGGGAGGGAAGATTGTATGGCCAAGGAAGTTATGAGTAAGGTGCCAATTACGATTGAAGCTGGTGCCAGCCTACTAGAGGCGGTTCAGAAGATGCAGAAGAATGACGTTGGAAGAATTATTGTCGTAAATGCTCAGAAGAAGCCAGTAGGCATCGTGACTAGGACAGACATATTAAAGAGAATTTCTCATCTCGAAACTCAAATCTAACCATTTCTCAGAAACAGCTGTTTTCACTAGCTGGAGAAGTTGACATGAAAAAGAGGCATCTAGTCGGTTTAGCTTTAGTTATCCTAATCATCACTGATACAGTCCCATCTGTGAGAACTGAGAACTCCCCGCCTCAATACTACATCGAATATGAGATTGTGCTGACCGATATCATAGGGAATGAGAGCCCAAACATTTACAATCTCACCTCCAAGGACATGACGATAAGCCTCTTTATGAATGATAGTTGGCAGGCAGTTTACAGAGTGAAGTCTAGCTATCCCATTCTAAGCGAGACCAATGATGCGGATGGAAATCGGTTGGCGTTGCTTAACGTCACCCCTCTATGTATAGAGTCAAATAAGCGACTAGTGATTAATGCCACCTACCATGCTTACACCCACATAAAAAATATACCACAAATAAATGAGTCTTCAAGTGGAAAACTCAAAGACATACCTACAGAGCTAAAGCACAGTTATTGCCAACCAGCTGGACCGTGGCGATATGACCAAGCAGGTTGGAAATATCTGATCACGATCGCAAATACGAATCTTCAGAATGAAACGAACGTTCTAAAAATACTATACAATTTTGTTAAATGGATAGGCGATCATGTGACTATGCCTTCAAAAAACCATGACAGACCTTTCTATCCAAACGAGACATATACTCAAATGAACTTTGAACGGGGTACACTAGGAGAGGGCGACTGCGATGACCAGGCAAATCTGCTCGTCACTTTTTGCCGTATTGTAGGAATACCCGCCTATCTGCAGATCGGATGCATGCACCTCCCCTCAGAGCAGCATGCCTCAACCAAAACTTCTGATCTCGCTGGAGGACATTTGACAATTGAAGAGAGACACATCGGATTCCACGGTTGGACGATGGTTTACGTTCCACCTTGGGGCTGGATTCCGGTTGATATGACTATGGGGTATAGCAAGTCAGACGGCCCCTCGTCAGCTATTCTTAACTCAGCAATTCTGACGGTGAGCACTTTCGCAATGACGAATGTCGTTAAAACCGATTATGTGCTTCAAGACATCGAGCAGGCGAACCGCCTTGTGAAATTCGATCTGTATGTGAATGAGGTTTATTCGATGAGAGTTTTGCAGATTAAACAAGAATATGGTGCCTTACCATCAACCAGTTTATTGCTGACTATTACAGCATTGGTTCTTCTCATCCCGATAATCGTTGGGCTTTACCTAATAGCACGGCGAAGAAGAAGTTAGATAGTTGACTATAACACTCGCATATACCTCAGCTGATCTGACTACATCTTCGACGGATACCATCTCATCGTAGGAATGGGCCTTCTCTATGAAGCCAGGCCCGAAAGTCGCTGTTGGAATTCCGAGAATTTTTCGGAAACGCCACGCATCACTCGTAGCCCAGACGGCCATAGTTAGTGGCTTTGAACCGAAAACTCTCCGGACATTTGCCTCAATGACCTTGACAAAGGGGTCAAATGCTGAAGTGTAGGATGGTATGGACTCTTGCACAACCTCGTAGCCTATATCTTTTGGAAGTATTTTCCGAATGCTCGATTCTATTTCCTTCTTGGATCCTCCGATGGGGATTCGGAAGTCAGCTTCAGCTGAGCATTTTTCGGGAACGACGTTGATTTTGGTGCCGCCAGCGATGGTCCCAATGTTGACTGTGTAATGATCGAGGATTCCACATAGTGTGTTAGTTGGGATCTTGTTCTTCTTTGCGATTTTTGACAGGATTTTTTTGCCGTTGGCTATTAGGGGGAGGGCGTCTTTCGGGGTTTTAACTTTGATTTTTTCTATTGCCTTTAGTTTCGGTAGAAAATTGGTTAGAGTTATAATTGCGTTTTTGCCCATCATGGGCCAGCTTCCGTGAGCAGGTTTTCCTAGGGCAGTGAATCTAAGCCAGCAAACTCCTCGTTCACCAGCATCTATAGAATAACCCGCAGCCATGTATGCAGATGGTTCGGCTAAGAGGCAGGCATCTCCGCTCAACTTCCTATTTTCGATCAACCACTTAGCCCCATTGTCTCCGCCTGTTTCTTCGTCACAAACTATGGCGCCAGTTACTTTTCCAGGAAGGCGAGCTTCGATTTGCTTGACTGCTGCCAGCGCCATCAACATCGCGGCGAGACCGCCTTTCATGTCGGTTGCTCCTCGTCCTAGAATAGCTCCATTTTTGATTGTGCCGGAAAATGGGTGAAAACTCCACTTCGACTCATCTCCAGCTGGGACGGTGTCGATGTGCCCGCATAAAATTATGGTTTTTATTCCGCTACCTATCGATGCAATTGTGTTTATTCGTCCCTGTTTTGGTTCGACTTTCTCGTATGCGATCCCTTTCTGTTCCAGAAAGGTTTGAGCGATTTGAGTTGGCTCCGATACGTCGCCTGGCGGATTTTCACTTTTAGCCTTGATTAGGTTGCAAGAGAGGGTTAGAAGATCAGATTTGTTGGCGTGGATGTACTGCTTAACCTCTCTGTTTAATCCCTTCATACTAAGCTCGCCCCTACGCTGAATATACAAGCGGTTAGTCGATGACTACGACATTGCGCCAAATAAATCGTGCCGTTGGATAACTGTGGAATGGGTTAAAGGCAAATATATGGAGCATACAAATTTGTCATTATTGTTCAATACGCTTTTTGACGTTTGAGGAATATAATTTGGATGTCTTCGAGGCGATTAAGGGAAGGAGAAGCATCCGCGAATTCACTAAACAAGATGTTTCTAAAGATTCTGTCGAGAAAATTATTGATGCAGCTAGGATGGCCCCCTCTGCTGGGAACATTCAGCCTTGGGAGTTTGTCGTGATCCGCGACGCCCAGACAAAGCGAAAAATTGCTGAGGCTGCTTTAGGGCAGATGTTCATAGCAACCGCTCCCGTGATAATTGTTGTTTGTGCGCATTTGCGGCGTTCTGCTCAAGGTTATGGATCCAGAGGCGAGAAACTCTATGCTATCCAAGACACAGCGGCGGCAACTGAAAACATACTCTTATCTGCTCATGCGCTCGGACTGGGCACTTGTTGGATAGGAGCTTTCGAGGAAGATGAGGTTAAGGAGGTACTTGATCTTCCATCGGAGGTCAGGCCTGTGGCAATAATCCCAGTAGGATATCCAGCAGAGAAGTCAAGCCCTCCTCATAGGAGACACTTAGACGAAATAATCCACATGGATAAATTTTAGCACGGTTGGTTTAACATTAGATTAAAATTTGACAAGTATCTCTTGTTTTAACTGGGATCACTGTTGCTTTACTCCCTAATCGCCAATGCCTATGAGAAGATTGAGGCTACAACTAAGCGGCTAGAGATGACTGACTACCTTGTTGAGCTAATTAAGAATACACCGAAGCACATTATCGATAAGGTAGTCTACCTAACAATCGGTGAACTGTACCCTCCATTCGAGGGAGTTGAGCTTGGCATCGCGGAAAAGTTAGCCATCCATGCAATATCCAGTGTTACTGGGAAAACTGAAAAGGCAATTCTAGATGACTATCAGAACACAGGGGATCTTGGAACCACTGTTGAAAAATTCATAACCAAAAAGACGCAGGCAACTTTTTTCCGTCAACCGTTAACTGTTGAAGGGGTCTATGACACATTCGCGAAAATCGCTCGATCCACTGGAGGCGGTGCGCAGGAAACTAAGATCAGGCTTCTATCAAGTCTCCTAAATGATGCAAGCCCGAAAGAGGCGAAATATATTATCCGCATGATTACCGGGAGGCTTAGGATAGGCATAGCCGATATGACTGTTTTAGATGCTTTAGCAGTCGCCTATGGTGGAGGGAAAAAGTTCAGAGAAGAAATTGAAAGAGCCTACAACTTGACATCCGATTTAGGGTATGTGGCAAAAACCGTAGCCGAAGAGGGGCTCGGCGCAGTAGAGCACTTCAAGATTGCTGTCGGAAAACCGATTAGACCTATGCTGGCTGAACGCTTATCCAGCTCGCAGGAAATTCTCGCCAAGATGGGAGGCAAGGGTGTAGCTGAATACAAATATGATGGGCTTCGTTTACAAGCACATATATCGCCTAAATCGATTCAGCTCTATTCCCGAAGAATCGAGAATCTGACCGACCAGTTTCCAGACGTAGTGAGGGCGTTAAGAGAAGCCATAGTTGCAAAAGAGGCCATAGTTGAGGGAGAGGCTGTTGGAGTTGATCCCGACACTGGCGAAATGCTGCCATTTCAAATGGTATCACATCGTAGAGGAAGAAAATATGAGATTGAATCTACAGCTAAAGAAATCCCTATAACTCTCTTCCTATTTGACGCGCTGTATGTAAATGGGAAAGACTACACCATGGAACAGTACCCCGAAAGAAGGAGGGAGTTACAGAAAATCGTTAAGCCAACTGACCATGTAAAAATCGCAGAGCAAATTATTACGAGTGACCCCTCAAAACTCGACGAATACATGGATCAGGCAATCGCTGATGGTTGTGAGGGGCTAATGGTTAAGGATCTGGGTCCTGAGTCGTTCTACACAGCGGGGGCTAGGCAGTTCAAATGGATCAAGTATAAACGTGAATACAAGAGTGAGATGGCTGACGCAGTTGACTTGGTTGTAGTTGGTGCTTTTGCTGGGCGGGGAAGACGTGCTGGAAGTTATGGCGCGTTACTGATGGCAGCTTACGACCATGAGAGTGACATGTTTAAGACTGTATGTAAGCTCGGCTCAGGATTCACTGACGAAGATCTGGCTAATATGCCGAAGATGTTCGCCCAATACAAAATACCGCATGTACATGCAAGGATTGATTCGAAGATTAAGGCTGACGTCTGGTTTGTTCCAACCGTCGTATTAGAGGTAATCGGAGCCGAACTGACATTAAGTCCATCACATACGACGGGATGGAACGCAATTAAAAAGGGAGCAGGACTTGCAATTAGATTTCCAAGGTTTACGGGAAATTGGCGGAAGGATAGAGCTCCTGAAGATGCCACTACCGTTGATGAGATCATTAAAATGTACAATCGCCAGCTGAAGAAAATAGAGGTTGAACCAAAGATAGCTTAGTTTTGTCTGGGTTTTGACCTCTGCAACCTTATGCGAAGGCTGGAGGGTCGTCCATGTTACCAGTGGTAACATTTATAAGCAGGTTTTGTTACTTTTGGTAACAGATTAATATGCGCCTACTACTTCATCCAAATTCAAGGAAAGCCAGGGTGCTTCCCCAGCATATCGTTGATTACGAAGCGTTCAAGCTACGTTTCGGCAGAGATCCACGGGAAAGCGGGCTTCATCTGCTGGAGAAGTATCATGCCGCGCGGTCGCTGATTGAGAACGGTTGCATGGAAACATTTGTTGAGAGCACCCTGCTCCGTGTCCCGCGGTCAAGGGATCCTCTGGGCAACTGGGTTGTTGCGGATGTTTGCGGGAAGTTGGATGACGAGTTGAAAGTTGTATTTTGCGAGACAGCCCCTCCAACAGAACAGCTCTACCGAGACCTAGGCATACTAGCCAAAGCCAGCAACGCTAGGGCGATTGTGCTCTATCCGTTTTCGATCGACCCTACTGTTATTGGCAAAGATTTTCAAGACGAGGTTGCATCCGGCAAGCTCACTATTGAGCGTGTCTGCTGGCTGGACTCTAGGCTGGAGGAACCGTTCAGGGAGGCAATAGATATTTTGGATCTGTTATCCAATGAGACAAGGATAAGAATGCTGCTTCAGCTGCTTGAACGCCCGCGCGGAAAGAAACAGTATCGTGTTGAGATCAATCCGAAACTCGTGTACGAGAATCTGTCCTCATTTCTGGCTAATAGGCTAATCAGCGAAAGCCTGGACAATCAATATGAGCTAAGTCCTTTGGGCAGACGGCTGCTCGCGGAGTATTTGACTTTCCTTGAAAAGGTGAAGAGAGCATTGGAAGAGACATAAAAAAGAGTCGAAGGAGGGAATGTTTGAGAAATGGGGTTTGAAGACGATTTTGCTGAGTGGCTTGGTTTTGGCAGACGAGACAGGGCTTCAATGTTCAGCAAACTGCTTGATGATATGGCTAAGATGGCTGAAGACATGTTCAGCGGTATACCTGAAAAAATCCCGGGAGGGGCTTATCGGGAGCGAAGGCTTTCAGACGGCAGCATAGTCAGAGAGCTCGGTCCGTTTGTATATGGCTATTCGATGGTCAGAGGGCCGGATGGAAAGACTGTCGTCAGAGAGTTCGGCAACTTTAAACCGTCTAGGAGACCTTTCCCAGCCAGACCTGAAAGACCTGGAATTGGATCAGAGCTTGTCACGGCGACACCGCAGCCAGAATTGAACGTTGAGAGAGAACGCGAGCCTCTAGTGGACACCATTGTTGAAGACGGTCATGTCAGGGTTATAGCTGAACTTCCAGGCGTTGAGAAGTCGGAAATAAACCTAAAGTGCACTGGAAAGAAGCTAACAATTTCAACAGACACTCCCAAACGGAAATACTACAAGGAAGTCATGTTGCCAGCTGAGGTTGACGCAAACAGCCTAACAATGTCCTACAAGAATGGTGTGCTTGAAGTAATAGCCAAGCGAGCGAAAGAAGAGGAAAGGTAAGTATGGTGGGCTTTAGCTCAGACTATGTAGCGGCATTAGACCGTTGCAAGGACTTCGGAGACATATTTGTCCTAGTGAAAAGAGCGGTCAAAGAGCTACTAGGATACGAGCGGGGAGGGCTGATGCTATACATGGCAGATCTGCCTCTTCACATTGGAGCGTTCCATGGAGTAGGCTCGAATGCTATCGTCATGAATAGGAGGCTCTTGAACATGGTCGTGAGGACTACTAAGTCGATTAGGCAGATAAACTCGTTTGTATTCTCAATTCTGATGCATGAGTATCTCCATTCCTTGGGATACCTAGATGAGGGACGAGTTAGAAGGCTTGTGTATGAGGTGACAAGAAGGATCCTAGGAGAAGAGCATGAGGCTACAGCCATAGCAATAAGTGGACCAGTGCGAGCTCTGTCTGTCTCTGAAATGCCGAATGACTATGTGGAGAAGGCTGGGAGCCCTGAGCTTGTATCCGATTTTGACCGATCAAATCAGACCTATATCAGCTAGGATTTCGCTTAGTTTCTTCTCCTGCCTTCTACGAATTCTATAAAGCGCTGTTTCGCAAGGTTTACTGGCATCCTTTCAGGCGGATTCTTGAAGCCGTATGCCGACACGCTGACTAACGGTCCTCCGATTTTTCGCTCTAAGGCTAGTTTGCAAGCGCGTATGATATCGAAAAGAATTGCTCCGCTGTTCGGCCCGTCGAGGGTCCTGAGGTAGATGTCCATGAGTACCGGTGCGCCAAGAAAGTACTTCCCGCTCAGCCAATAGTAGCTGACTCTTTGATTGCCTAAGAATTCGACATAGTCGGTTGTGCCGGAAACTACGTTAAATTTGTATGGCAGTGCGCTTTTGATCGAGTCAGTTTTGATGTTTCGTTTTAGCATCTTTCTGGACTCCTCAATTGTTGCGAGGGATTCGGTTCCTCCACCTACATCTAATTGGTATGAGTTTTGGACTTTAACTCCGCGGCTGTTTAAAAATTCTAGGAGATTTTTGTGGAAAATTGTTCCGCCTATCTGGCTCATCAGGTCATCGCCTATGAGGGGCAATCTAGCCCTCTTAAATCTGGTTGCGATGGCTTTGTCGGTGACGATTTTTGCTGGTGAACAGTTTACGTAGGCACAGTTAGCTTTCAGAGCCTCATTTGCATAAAATTTGGATGCTATGCTGGCTCCAACTGGTAAAAGATTCAATAATATCTCAGTTTTTGACCCTCTTAATGCTTCAGCCACGTTAACAGGGGAAGACTCATCGACTAAGATGTACTCACGCATATCACGCCCTACGCCATCCAATGCTGGACCCTTAAGCACCTCTACGCCAAGAACTCCGATTTCACAAACCTTCATGCAACTATTAGGCTCGGCAAAGATCGCTTTACCTAAATCTTGACCTATCTTTCTTCGATCAACGTCAAATGCAGCTGTTAGTTTGATATCGCGTGGCAGATATCCTCCAACATTTGTTAGAGTTAACCCTTCAGAGCGCTCGCCTTCACCAGTTTTACGATAGTAAATTAGCCCCTGAACTAGTGCAGAGCAGCAGTTCCCCACACCAGCAATTCCAATTCTAATTTCCTTCCTCACCAAACTTAACCCTCACACTTTAATATTAGAGATATCACACTTTAAGCTGCTACCCATAATTATGGAAGTCGCTAGATCATATGCAGATTAAGGAATTAAAAACTGGAATGAAACAGGTCAATGTAACCGGAAAAGTTGTTGAAAAATCCGCGAGCCGAGAAGTTTACTCAAGATATGGTTACAATGTACATAGGGTAGCAAATGCCGTAATATCCGATGCGACTGGCTCCATTAAACTAGTTTTGTGGAACGAGCAAATAGACGGGGTTTCAGTTGGTGATACTGTGCAAATTGAGAACGGTTATGTGACAGCCTTCAGAGGCGAAATTCAGCTTAGTGTCGGTAAAAAGTACGGTAAATTAAACGTAGTCAAAGGAGGGAAATAAAGTGAGCTACAGAAGGCGAAGCTTTGGCGGTCCAAAGCCAGTAGAAGTAGGAAAGGAATACGAAGTGGATATACAGGAGCTGAGTCGACGGGGAGAAGGCATTGCTAGGATCCAAGGGTTCGTAATATTTGTGCCTAATACAAAGCCTGGCGACCATGTGAGAATTAAGGTTACTCAAGTTGGCAATAGATTCGCAACAGCAGAAACAGTCGCTTAGATTTCGCGTATTCTAATTCGTGGTTCTTTAAAGGTGCCTTGCAGATGAACGTTAGGCGCCATTCATTGCACTCACAATCTAAGCTAAACCACAATGATTCTTTTTTTGAGATTGCGGAAGAAATCGCAGATCTAAAGCTTGGATTCAACAGCCTATGCAGTGAGCTACGTTCTTTGAAGTCTCAACTACTGTTGATGGAGGAAGCCGTCGCATCTATAAAATCTCGCATAGAGTTCACTCAACGCTTATTTGAGCTGAAAATAGCGTCTCTGAAAACCTATGTGAAGATCGTGAACAGGATAGAATTGCAAAGAGAGTTTCAGAGGGCTGGGTGAAGACCATCAAAAAAACAGTTGACGAATTGGCAAATGCCATGCTTCGAAGCGGAGTTTCAACCACCGCAATTAAAAATGTGCTACTAGAATTAGGATTTCCAGGTGAGAAAGTAGAGCAGGCAATCAACGAGATCCATGCTGACACTATGTCGAATAACTCGGCGGCTGATCAAATATCTACCTCGGATAAGGAGAGTTTGACGTTATTACAGGAGGAATTTGAAAGGCAAAGGTTGTTTATCCAGTCGCTGCAGGAGGAGGTAAATAAACTAGCTCTAGCATTTTCTAAACTATCCCAGGAAGTTAGAATCGCGCCTGATGGCCCAATTCAAAGCGATCTTGAAGCTAGGATTGCATCACTAGAGGCTAGTGTCAATGGCATCATAGACGCTATCAGCGAATACGTGCCCGCAATAGTTGAGCGCCTTAGAGCGCCCAGATGACTATTGAGGACTATTGATGTCGGATTCAATTTTGAATTCGTGTAATTTTGTAGAAGAACATGCTGTTGGACCGTATAGGATTAGAATCTACGAACCTCAATTACCTAAGATGTCTGAATGTTTTTACCATATATCCCCCGATGCCAGTTATTACCAATTAAAGGGAATCATCGATGAGCTAGTTAAGGCACTTAGGTTAAATTCTAATTTGTCAAACTGTCAATTTCCAAAATTTCAAGATTTAACAGCAGAAAGGATTACCGAAGCTAAAAATCAATTGAAGCTGAAATACCCAGTCTTACCGGAGGGTAAAGTTAATACCCTCTCAATTCTAGCGGCCTACAGATCAATGCGTCTTTTGAAGATAATGCCCTTCTTGCTTGACGAAGATGTTGACGAGATCTTCTTGGACAATCCGGATGGGTTTTTATACATAGATCACCGGCGATGGGGACGTTGCCGAACAAACATACACTTATCTGGGAGAGAAGTCTCGGCTCTAAAGACTAGACTAAGAGCAGAAAGTGGGCTACGGCTAGATGCCATAAACCCTTCTTTAAAAACAGAGCTATTCGCAAACGATTTCCAAGCCAGATTCTCGATCGATATCCCTCCATTATCGGTTGACGGTGCACATCTAGATATCAGAAAATTACGGAGAAAATATTTCACTCTACCAGAATTGATCTTTAACGGTACACTAACCTCTGAAGCAGCGGCCTACCTTTACTTTTGCTTGACGAGAAAACGGAATATAACTGTCATCGGCGAACCCGGATCTGGAAAAACCACGCTGATTAATACGATAGACCTGCTGACTCCCCCTGAGTGGCGAAAAATAACTGTAGAAGATGTGGTTGAAAGCATTCCGCAAACCAAATTTGGCAATCACCAAATCCGGCTCAAAGTTAAACCGTTCGAATCCCTCGACCGCGAAGGCCTAACAAAGAGCGTTGAGATTATAAAATTACTGCATAGGGCACCTGATTGGATCTATCTGGGAGAAATCCAAACAGCTGAGCATAGTTTAGCCATGTTTCATGCTCTCGCAGCAGGTCTAAAAGGGCTTCAAACCTGTCATGCGGCATCACCTGAACAGGCGATCGTCCGATGGGCTACCCATCACAAAGTTCCAGTCATATGCTTCTTTGACTTAGATTTAATCGTTCAAACTAAAAAGCTACGTATCTCTGGAAAAGATGTGCGAAGAGTTATAAAGATTTGTGAAGTTGCTTTACCTAATAAACCGGTTTGCCTAGACATCTCGACAATAAATTTACAGGACATCTTCTCATGGGATCCAGCTGACTCCACATTAAAGTTGGCATGCGATCTAACTGAAGCTCCCGTATTTCAAAAAATTATAAAAATAGAGCATATTGATAGCGCAAAATTTTATGACGAATACAATGCTTACAAAAAACTCTTCAAGATGCTCGCTCAAAACCAGATTTTTGGAGTTAGAGAAAATGTAGAGATATTCCATTATCTACACGCCACAAAAATAGGATGGGAACAAGATGGATCCGCCGACTGGGATGAATTCCTTGAGTTTCTTAGACAGCACGATGCGAGATTTGAACATTGAATCTGATAAGGACTGCTTTCACATTTTTTGCGCCAGTAATTCCACTCAAGGTTGTTAGGAGAATCCCTCTGAGTGAACTAACAAAAAATGCCGCGATTTATTATAAATTTAAACCAGAAGACGTGATAGCCGGCGCCTTGGGCATATCCACAACAATTGGGTTAGCTACGTTCTCAATTCTATTCTATTTAAATTCTTTAATTGCAACAGTCATTTCCATCACGCTTGGCTATATTTCATTCTTACTTCTTATCAATTATCTGCCGAATAAACTAAGAGTAGAACGAATAACGATCTCAAGCTATACAAGCTTGATACTTCAAGAATTTTACTTCATTCTTAAATCAACGGGATCGATATTCGACGCATTACAGGCAATTATACTGGGAAACTATCCCTATGTCTCTGAGAAAATCAAGGAGGTCAGTTTTCAGACTCTTAGCGGGCGAGATCCAGATAAATTATTGATGGATTATGCGCACAGCCAACCTTCAATAGCATTTCGACACGGCCTTATTGAGATTCTCTCCTCGCGCATGCTAACTGAAGGGACTCTGCGACATTTAATTGATTTATCTGAGTTTGAGGTTAGAGGCTATTTCCAGGAGTTTTCACTTCAATTTGAAAGTCAGGCACTTGTTTTCATAGCTTCAGGCTTCTTCTTACCATTAGTGTTCTCTTTCGGCATAACCATGCTGGGCTTATTCAGTTCACCCTATGTTTTCTTAATAGTTCCACTTCACACCATATTGATGGATCTTACATTCCATAGATTAACGCGAAACGAGGCGCATCTATTAGGATGAGAGGCTCTCGGTTCCAAACGATTACAGGAATTATGTGTGGTTTTCTCGCAGCTCTAGCGATCTACATAGTTACGTATACCCCATCTATAGCCATCATTACTTTCGTTGCAATTACGATAACCATCTTGGCTTTGCTACCGACCATATTTACAAAAAAAGAGATTAATGAAAGTCAAGCAGTGAGTGAATTTGAATCGTTTCTGACGCTTCTTGCTGAGGAACTAAAACGAGGCAACAGCCCAGAGCTTGCATATGAAAACACAATTAGCCATTATGCCGGACCATTACGTGCTAAACTACTCGAGGTATCTAACAGAATCGCGAGTGGTTTGCCACTTGTTTCAGTGTTCGATTATATGGCATCTCAGCCAAACTTAAAAAAACTCCGTCCATTGATGTTCATGGTCTGCAGACTTATTGAAACCGACTCAAAAAAAGCAGGAGAGCATCTGGCACAAGCTATTTTAAGACATCGAGAGAACCGCAGGCTTCTAGAAGAGAGAGAGCATGTAGCAAAGGGGCTGTCTTTCAAGATTAAGATTCTAATAGTTGCTTGTTCGGCATCATCAGCTATCTTATTAGCCATGCTGCCGCTATTCTCGGCGATCATCATCTCACATCTAGCTGTTAGATCAAATTTAGCATTCAATGTGCACTGGCTTCTTGCAATAGCCATTTCAGTAACATCTAGCATCTCTGCATACTATGCTGGGTTGATGTCGTTTGCTGAAAACCCGTACATGTACTCTGTCGCATCCCTGATAGTTTTTTGGGGGATATTCATTGTGGCTACCTCATTTTTACCGATGCTTCTTGTTTACTGATGTGAGATGTGGTGCTTAAATAGATCTTGAAAAATTTGCATAGGAAGGAGTTTTAGTGAAACGCATAATCAAACGAATCCTAGATCTGATCAGAAATACCTCGGCAACCCAGTTAGTGGAAGAGGGATTACTGCTTGTCATAGCACTATTCATGTTGACCGTGATGCTGGGACTAGTACATAATGTCATAAACATGGTCACCAGCTTTTTCGGTCAGACTTGGAAGGAGATACAAGAGATCGCTCAAGGCTTATTCAGCTGGATGTGGACCGGTTAGCCGAAGGTAGTCCTATGCCTAAGCCTGATGGCAGATTGATGCAGATTAGCATACCAATCATCATGGCAATTATCATACTGCTTGACTTACGCTGGTTGCTTACGTCATCAAGCATTAAAATTCCATCTAAAATTGGCGGGATAGACCTCCCCCTTATCGTAGGAAGCGCATTCCTATTTGGCGGTGCACTTCTCCTGCGACATTTTTCCTCGGAGGTTACTGGAATACTACGGCGAGCAGGTATTCGGTTAAGAGTAGTTGGTAAAAATGAAATAGAAATTTTTCAAGCACTAAATGTTACAGCTGCCAAACTTATGCAAGGAAGATCGCTGATATTTGAATCAAAATCGAGGGCTAGGGCAATGGCCGTGATACGGCTTACTGGCAGACCTAGAATTCCTGAGGTTGAAATAAGCGATGAGGCCTACTCAAATCGGCTAGAGTACATTTCCACATTCTATAAGCTACGTGATTTCTTCTCAGGTATTCAGAAACGCGGCATACCGTGCATTTACGTCGTTTCTCTTAACCCAATCAGTACAGAATCAAAACTACTCAAGTCAAAACTAAGGCAATTAGAATCTGATGTGAAATACATAGGAGATTCAAAAGCCACGTTAGGAGCGGTGGATGAGAGAATGCTCGAAGAAGAGAAATCTGAGTTGAAGAGGCTTTATCTTGGTAGCAAGGTAGGATTCTTCCAAACAGAAGTACTATTTTTCATATGGGCTGATGGTGACAAAAACGAATTAGATAATCTTCTTAATAGGCTCGCGGAAAATGTGAACAGCGTTCTTGCAGCGATAGTCGCCGTCTTTCCCGAAATGGAGGCGTTACAACTCAAAAATGTGGAACTTCTCGAGACTATAGGAAATTTTTTATGCCCTTTTCCAGTTCCTCAACCTCAACATTAATCGCACCTGAAATTGTTACCCTGACTAATTTTATCATGCCAACACCTACGACCGTCGATCTTGTAGTCGAACCTTATTTTAATCTCCCAAGACCAAGTGAAGTGCGAAGGGACGGTCCATTTTTAGGCTGGGTTAAGAAACATGGGAACAATCTCTACGGGGTGCATCTAAGTCTCGAAGACTTGAATACGCACATCGCGATCTTCGGAATGACCGGATCGGGAAAATCAACAACTGCCAGTGTGATTCTATCGAGACTTGTGGAACTCGGAATAAAGGTATTAGTGATTGATTGGCACAATGAGTACAGGAATATAGTATCTCATAAAAATGGGTTAGTTTTCACGCCTGGAAAAGATGTAGCACCATTAACTGTGAACCCGTTGGATCCCTCGCTTTCCGGAGATCTGAGCGAACACATGAGTCTCGTGACAGATATTTTTACGGATATATTCAACTTCACACCGCCGCAAGGGTACATGTTTAGGGAAGCACTGCGGAGTACATATAGAAGATGCGGCTATTTTAGCGAGAAACCATCGCTGCCACCTATAGTCTCAGATATCGTTCAGGAGATAGAACGCGCTCCGATACGCTCAGCCTACGACAATGAAACCAAATTGGCCCTGCTTAGGAGGCTGAAACCACTAACAGAGGGACAGGCAGGTAAAGCATTGAACGGGCAAACAACAATCCCAATTGAAGATATTCTAAGTGACATAGTGTCTGTAGAACTGGGACACTTTAAGGAACAGGAAATTAGAAAAATTTTCACTTCAATCTTTCTTAAGCTCCTATATGATTACCGTACGAAAGAGAAATTTTCTAAACTCCAACATGTGACAATAATCGAAGAAGCCCGCAATATAATCCCAGCCAGACGCCCTGAAGACCCGCCATCAATCGGAGAGAAGATGATTTCAGAGCTTAGAAAATTTGGTGAAGGATTAGTGATAATCTCACAGTTTCCAACACAGGTTTCTTATGAGATTCTGAAAAATGCTGCAACAAGGATTTGTCACCAAATAAAGACAGAGGATGACCGAAAAATTCTGCAGGGAGCAATGAAGCTCACTGAGAGACAGGCAAGTTATCTTCACTATCTCAAACTTGGTGAAGCCATCGTAAACATGCCACTAATCCCCTACGCATTCCCAATCTATGTAGAAACAGAATCCTCAATCCTATCACAGTTATCTGACGACCAACTGAAAAATACAATGCAAAAAAGATTTTATGAATACCACATAGAAATTGCAGAGAAACCTTCGCAACCGCCCATGGCAAAATTGATTATGCAAACAAAGCTGTACCAGCTATTCAAAGAATACGGATCTCTTACCGATGATGAAATTAAGACTGTCGTATCCACCTCAGAGTTTTACCCAATAGCGGTACCAATTCTAAATGAGCTATCAGAGAAGGGCATAATCAAAAAAGAACTCGATGAAAAAACTGGGCAGACTAGGTACACCCTGATACAAACACATCTAGATGAAGCTCAGAACACATCTTAGCCCTCTTTTCTTGCCCTTTTCAACGATCTAAGCACAAGAGAAGCTCTCCTTGCAGAGCGCTCGCGTGCAATAATCTTAGCTCGAATAACATGAAAACTTGACCCACAATAAGAGCAAACCTTAGTTTTTTGCCCACTTTTTACCAATAAAAGTTGCCCACAATTATAGCAAGCAATTATTAAATACAGAGCCTACATCCACCCCAAAAATTCTTCAACGCGCCCTTCTACTTCCAATTTTTTTAACCAATCTACATTTCCAACAGATGCCTCAGTCTCCCCATGTACCACAGCAAGGATTTCATCCACTACCCTTCTGGGAATTTTGCCGCTGGTGTCAATTTCGCAGACCTTATTGGTACCATAGGCGCCTACAGCATCGCTCAGACAAACATCTAAAATCTCAGCAGCTACATTCTCCAGGTTTTTTCTCCCGGTTGCATCAACCTTCTCCAATCGTTTCTTCAATTCATCAGGATCACACCTCAATACAAAAGCAAAAGAAAGAAGTTTTTTCGGAACCACATCAGCAGCATAATGTCCATCAACTATGATGTCTCCCCTTGATTTCCGCAGAATCTCTTCTACACGTTTAGCTACTTTAGGAATGTCAGCTACCAAGCTTTTTCGCTCCTTATCCATGCCGGAAGCAAGATTTTCATTAGCCACTAACTCACCAATATCAACATGCAAAATATTCAGCTTAGAAGCCAGCAATCTTGAGACAGTTGTCTTACCTGTTCCAGGTGTCCCAGTGATCAGTATGACTTTGTTAAACCTAGACCACCTCAATGGCAGATGCCCACTATATGCAATCAGTAAGGTTTAGGGAAATATACAGCATTTTTCGTAATTCCTAATGAACATGTATTGTGCTTGGAATAAAATTCCTCGTATTACAAATGAGTTTTCCATAGATACTGGTTTCTTTAACTATTTCATATCACGAGGAGAGGTACTGGTGCTCCGGGCGGGAATTTCAGTAGAGGAAGTTGCACCTCTCACATTTGAACCCGCGTCGAGGACTCGAGAGGCCCTTATGCTTAACCGGGCTACACCACCGGAGCATCAGCAACAAAATAGGTAAAAATGGATTTAAGTATTTTTAGAGAACCCACTAGTAGCCTTCCATTCCACCTGGAGGCATGGGCGGCATCTCTCTCTTAGAGGGTTTCGAGGCTGCGATTACGTCGTCTATCCTCATAATCATTGAGGTAGCTTCCGTCGCCGACTTAACTGCTTGTTCTTTAACGCTCAGGGGTTCAACTACGCCACTCTCCATCATATCAACTACTTTGCCACTGAATATTCCTACACCCATCCAGGTGCCCTTTGCCTTCTCATGAGCGGCTTTCAGAGACACCATTATGTCGATTGGATCTAACCCAGCATTTTCAGCCAGAGTTTTGGGGATGACCTCTAAAGCTTCGGCAAATGCTTCGATAGCGAGTTGTTCCCTTCCTCCGACCTTAGGGGCGTAGTCACGTAATTGTTTTGCTATTTCGGCCTCTATCGAGCCTCCACCAGCCACCATCCTGTTATTTTTAATCACGTCCGCAACAACGCTTAGCCCATCGTGCATAGCTCTTTCCGCTTCATCTACCATTCGTTCCAGACCGCCGCGAATGAGTATGCTGACCGACTTGGGATCTTTGCATCCCTCAACGAACACCATTTTGTCTTCACCGATCTTCCGCTCATATACAAGGTTTGCCGAACCTAAGTCAGTAGGTTTAAGATCATCGAGATTTGTAACAAGCCGGGCGCCTGTGGCTCTAGCAAGTTTCTCCATGTCAGAATTCTTCACTCTTCTAACAGCCAGGATTCCTTCTTTGGCTAAAAAGTGCTGTGCCATGTCATCGATTCCCTTCTGGCAGAAGATGACATTCGCATTTGAAGACTTGATCTTGTCAACCATAGCTTTCAGCATATGCGTCTCTTCGTCGAGAAATGCTTTCATCTGAGTTGGGTCACGAATTCGGATTTCTGCGCTAAACTCGGTTTTTTCAATTTCTAATGGGCAATCTAGCAGTGCAATTTTTGCCTTCTCAACTCGCTTAGGCATTTCTGAGTGCACAACTTCCTTATCGACAACAATCCCTCTGATGAGCTGCGTATCGATGAGGCTTTCACCAGCTTTCTTTACAATTTGAATCTGGTCAATGTCAGTAATCCAGTGGTCACCCCGTTTCTCCGCAACCTGCTTAACAGCTTCAAGTGCTATATCGGCGAAGTGTTCCTTCGCAGCCCCGATAGACTTGCTGTGCATTGAAGTAACAGCGATTTTCTTCAATGTTGCACGATCGTTTATATCAGTAGTGACCCCTAATTTTGATAGAACTTCTAAGGCTTTGTCAGTCGCCTTCCTATATCCGCTCACTATTGTTGTAGGGTGAATATTCTGATCCAAAAGCTCTTCAGCTTTCTTCAACAGTTCACCAGCCAAAACAACAACAGTAGTAGTTCCATCTCCTACTTCTTTGTCTTGGGTTTTCGCTGTTTCTACAAGCATCTTTGCAGCGGGATGTTGCACATCAATCTCGTCAAGAATTGTAGCGCCATCATTCGTAATTACAACATCGCCAAGGCTGTCCACAAGCAGTTTATCCATCCCACGTGGACCAAGAGTAGACCTCAAAACCTCAGCGATTATTTTCGCAGCCATAATATTGTTTCTTTGGGCTTCTCGCCCTCGTCTACGCGCAGTACCTTCTTTTAGAATGATTATGGGTTGACCGCTCAATTCACCTGGAACCGCTACACTCATGAAGCTCCCTCCGATAAAATTTCATCTAAAAATCAAAATTAGAGGATAGATATAAGTATTTTTAGTCAGCGTTATGCTATAAGACTATCATTTAGTAACTTTCGAAGCGGCTATCTTAATGTCTTCGGCCTTAACGGTTTTTCTGCCAGCATGCGTGGCAAAATCCAAAGCTTCTTTTGCGATTTTTATGCCGACCTCTTCAAGCACTTTACGTAACTCGCCCGCAGCCTCCTCGCTCACCCGTTCAGCGCCAGCCTTCTTAATTATCCTGTGCATAGGCGCTAGCTGAAGCTCTTCTGAAGTCATCTCAACCACTTCCATCTAATTTTAGAATTTTATAGAAATCATTGAATGGTTTTCTATAACTTCTACATTATAAAGCTTAAAAATGCTGGCAAGAGCCGACAAAACCTTCATTAATCTATTAACCTTTATGGAGGCAATAATCAAGAGGCATTTGAATGGGGAGAGTACGCCCAGAAGCAGTCAAGAAGCTAGCGAGGGAACTCGTAGAAACATATCCCGATAAATTCACCGCCGACTACGAGACCAACAAAAAGCTGGTAGAACAATTTGCAACCGTCTCCTCAAAAAGACTAAGAAACAGAATTGCAGGTTATGCGGCAAGAATTAAGCGCATTGAACAGAAGAAAGAAGCTTCAGCCGCAGCTACTGTCTAATTAGGTTTTATTATGGCTCAGTCAGATAGATTGGGATAGGGGCTGACGATTTTGTTTGTTGACGAATACAGAAAAGGCTGGGCATTTCGATACCTACGAGAGGCGAAAGCTGATCTATCAACAGCTGAAAAAAGCCCTCCACTAATGGCGATAAGCGTAGCAATATTAGCGATGAAAAAAGCCCAGGCCGCAGTATATTACAGCCTCGGAGATCCCGTATACTTAGAACCGATGATCCGTCAGATCGCCGAAGGAAAAAACCACATCCCCGACCCGCTACTCCATTGTTTAGTTAAGATTGAGCGAAAAATACGAGCACACAGCGAGATGACTGAAAACATAATCAAAGAAGTAGCCCTGAGAGAGGCGCACGCCGTCATCGAGGTAACTACAGACATCGTAGAAGCAGTTACAGGCGAGGAGGCAGAGGAGCACGCATAATGGCCGCCCCACTAGTTACAATCCACCACAGAGATCTCAGATTTGATATAGACATAGCCAATACTAATGCCATCCGCCCACACGAAGAAGCATTGCCGTCCCTTGTAGACAAGATGATGAAACGAATCCACAATGATGGATACGTCAAACACCCAGTTATAGTCGATAAAAAGACGCTCGTGATCTTAGATGGCACACACCGTTTTGTAGCATTAAAAAGGCTTGGCTGTAAATGGGTTCCAGTCTGCCTAGTAAACTACAAAAGCCCTCAAATTCACCTCAGCAGCTGGTACAGAACAATCTCTGATCTAAAAACAGAGAACCAGTTACCTACAATCTTGAAAAGCTTCAGAGTAGGCATCACCAAGACCACTCAAAAAGCCGCGGAGTCGGCAGTTGGATCTAAACTGGTCCCCACATCTATCCTAACCAGCCAAAGCGGCTTCATAGTCAATTCGAAGCCCATGGATATTAGACGCCAGTATGACTTGGTTAAACGGATTGAAGAAGCCACAAGAAAAGCTGGCGCAACCATCGAGTATGCCACACCAGAAGATGCCAAACATGCCCTGAATAATGGCACAATAGACGCCGTAATCGTAGTTCCACAAATCGATAAAAAATCCGTAATCACCGTAGCCTCAAAGAAACAGTTTTTCGCCAGAAAGGCGACAAGACACATCATTCCAGCGAGACCACTAAACTTATTTATCCCGCTAGAAATCCTAAGAAACCGAAACCTCACCGTGATAAGAGCTAAATTAAAAGAGCTCTTTCGAAAGAAACATTTGAAACACCTACCGCCAGGGAGTACGGTTGGGGGACGAAGTTACGAAGAAGATGTCTACGTCTTCGGAGACATGCAAAGTTAAAGTTAAGCTTGTCGGGGTTCTTAGAGGGCTCGCTGGAAAAAACGAGATCTCGGTAAAATCAGAAACACCTGTAACCATTAAACAACTAATACAAGACTTATCAGAGAGCCTTGGACTCGCATTCAAACGAGCCGTTATCGATCCAGAACTAAACGACCCAAGACCCAACACCTTGATCCTCGTAAACGATGTGGAAATAAGCGCCCTACAAGGATTGGAAACGAGAGTTGGGGAAGATGACACGATAGTAGTCATCCCGGTATCGCATGGTGGTTAAAATGAAGACAGAAGAACTAGTCGAACGAATCAAGAAACTCAAGAAAGAGAAACATGCAATTATACTTGCCCACAACTATCAGAGACCTGAGATTCAGGATCTGGCAGATTATGTCGACGACAGTGTGGGACTTGCAAAAAAGGCTATCGAGGAAAAAGAGGCAAAGATTATTGTCCATTGCTCAGTAGACTTCATGGCTGAAACAGCTGTAATTCTAAATCCCGATAAAAAAGTTCTAATTCCAAGCCTAGGTGCCAAATGCCCAATGGCATCCATGCTTCCAGCAATACAAATCAAAGTTTGGAAAGAAAAGTACCCTAACATCCCGATTGTTTTGTATGTAAATACCCTCGCTGAAGCGAAAGCAATGTGTGATATTTGTTGCACTTCTGCAAACGCAGTCAAGATTGTAGATTCATTGGATTCAGACACTATAATCTTCGGCCCCGACATTAATCTTGCGTGGTATCTAGAACAAAGAACTGGCAAGAGGATAATTCCCATACCGGAGAGGGGTTTCTGCCAAACGCACATCCTATTCTTAAAAGAAGATATACTAATCCAAAAAGAGCTAAACCCAGACGCAACAGTGATGGTGCATCCGGAATGCACCCCTGATGTCCAGCAGACAGCTGACTTCATAGGATCTACGACCCAGATGTGCCAGTATGCAAAACAATCAAATGCCAAAAAATTCATCGTGGCAACCGAAGTGGGACTCCTGCACCGGCTTAATAGAGAGAACCCTAATAAGACGTTTATCCCAGCCTATGAGGATGCGTGGTGCGTCAACATGAAACTTAACAACCTCACTCGGGTCTACATGGCGCTAAAAGAGGAACGATATCGGGTAACCGTTCCAGAACCAATGGCCAAAAGGGCGAGAGTTTCACTAGAAAGAATGTTCGAAGCAATTTCAAAGTAATTCTAAGCTTTCTTCCACGCAGCTAGGACTTCAGCAGCTTCGGTTAAGGTCTTAACATTTGCATCGGAAATGCTTTGCTTAATCTTCTTGAATTGCCTTATTATGAGAATAGTTTTCATTGGAACTTTTTTTGCACCTATTACGTCTTTGCTCATCGAGTCGCCGATGAAGACGGCTTCACTGGGTTTTACTTTCAGGTCTTTTAGTGCTCGCATGAAGATTGCCAAGCCAGGCTTTCTGATTTCCACTTGGCTTGAGATGACGAGAGTATCGAAAAACTTAGCTACTCCTAATCGTTTCGCAGCCTCTTTCACGGCGATGTCATTGGCAGCGTTGCTAACTAAAGCCAGCTTATATCCTTCTTTCTTCAAAGCCCTGAGGAACCTTATACTATCGGGATAAAGCCTCATATCTTTTACAATTGGCTCATAAAATAGGAGCAAAGCTTTCTGGGCTAGTTCGTCATCCGGGCTAACTGGCACCCCAAATCTATTCAGCAGAACAGTCATCCTATTAAGCGCCTTTACTTCAATCAATGTTTTTTCTCGGAAGCGATTTGCTTCGTCCCTCGATGCCTTCTCTACACGTTCAAACTGATCAACCGGTAGCGGATAGCCCTTCATCTTCAAGTAATTCGTCAGTCGCCTGATACCTCGTTTTAGCAATAACTCTTCGTCAGTTCGCTGCTTAACTAAAGTGTGCCCAAAATCAATTAGAATAGCCTTAATCACTGCGCCACCAGCTGTAACCTATTAAATTTCAAAAGCTCCTAAATTAAGATTAGGGATTTTTCAATAAGAGCTTAGCCAGTTTTTGATGAAACAACTTAAATGAAAGCCCTTGGTTATTTTCATTCTTACGAGGGAGTCTCCTCTGCCGAAAACCATCAAGTATGATGTCCCGACATGGGAAGATATCT
>Ga0129298_10000061_pt1 | contig 32757 bp, 32 predicted proteins | sample I19B2metaG_FD_94707 | JGI IMG/M metagenome (GOLD analysis project Ga0129298, IMG submission 94707) | Lake sediment bacterial and archeal communities from Gulf of Boni, Indonesia to study Microbial Dark Matter (Phase II) - ​I19B2 metaG | ecosystem: Environmental > Aquatic > Freshwater > Lake >... | reverse complement strand
CTTAACTTCAGGGCAAACATCTACGCCATGAAATTGTTAGGAGTTCAATGGATCATCGGTGTCAGCGCAGTGGGGTCCATGAAGGAATCGATCCACCCTGGAGATATGGTGATTCCGAACCAATTTATCGATCGAACGGTTGGACGTGCAAGCACCTTTTTCAGCAATGGGATCGTGGGTCATGTGAGTTTTGCCGACCCGGTTTGCCCTGTCCTTAGTCAAATCCTCTTTCAAGCAGGTAAAGAAGTCGGTGCCAACGTCCAAAAGGACGGCATCTACCTCTGCATTGAGGGGCCTCAATTTTCAACAAGGGCCGAGTCAAGGCTCTACCGGACATGGGGCGTAGATATCATTGGAATGACAAACATTCCTGAGGCAAAACTCGCTCGGGAGGCCGAAATCTGTTACGCCACCATTGCCTTCGCCACTGATTATGACTGTTGGCATGAGACAGAACAAGATGTCTCGATCGGTGAGGTTCTGAGAATTCTTGCTCAGAGCACGAAGATAGCAAAAAGCGCTATCCGAAATGCAGTGACACACCTTCCAGAAAAGAGAGAATGCATTTGCGCGACTGCTCTCAAATATGCCCTGATCACTGGCAAAAAGTTTATCCCGGAGCAGACAAAGAAGGATTTAGAACCAATCATTGGAAAATATCTGTAACAAGAAAGGTAATGGGTTATGGTAAAGAGGCCAGTCTGGTTAGAGGGCAAAGGTCAAGGTGTAAAGACACAGACCCAAACACCCAACCCTAACCTAAACAGGCATCTTGACCTTTACCTCAACCTTTAGACTTAAATTTGGATAATGAAATTTCTTGCTGATCGGATGTTGGGGAAGCTTGCAAAAGGCCTAAGAATGCTTGGTTACGATACGATTTATTACCGAGGGGAAGATCTTCATCAAGTCATTCAATTAGCCCGCCAGGAAGGCCGCGCGATCCTGACTCGCAATACCAAGCTCATCCCTAAGAGGCCAGAAGATCATCTCATCAGGGTCACGGAGGACAAGCCCTTTCTTCAATTAAAGGAACTTATTCAAAAGCGACACATCTCATTGAATGACGAGAATCTCTTTTCAAGGTGCCTCATCTGTAACGTTCTGATCGATGAGATTCCGAGGGAGGAGGCGGAAGGAAAGGTCCCGGATTTCATCTTTTATCAACAGAAGGCATTCTTCCGATGTCCCCAGTGCGGAAGAATTTATTGGCAGGGCACACACCAGGGGAACATGCAAAAGAGGGTAGAAGAACTATTCAAGAGAAACCATAATGTCAAATGTCAAAGTTCAAAATCCAAATGAAACCCAAATCCCAAATGTCAAAAGACTTTGGCATTTGGTCATTTGTCATTGATTTGACATTTGATATTTGAAATTTGAAACTTTCGGTTTGTTGTTGATGCGTATTATCAGTGGAACGTCAAAAGGGCGACGGTTGGCCATACTGAGGGGACGGGCAATTCGTCCTACATCAGACCGTGTGAAGGAATCGATCTTTAATATCCTCGGAGAGGAGGTCGAAGGCAAGGCTGTCCTGGACCTCTTCGCCGGGACAGGCAATTTGGGAATTGAGGCCTTAAGCCGCGGGGCGAAGAAGGCCATCTTCGTTGAAAAAGGAAGGGGGGCGTTAAGACTCATTCAAATTAATCTCACCCAATGTCAGATGAAAGAAAGGTCTGAAATCCTTGCAAAGGACGTACACCGAGCGATCGGAATTCTTAAGAAGAGAGGTGAGACCTTCGACCTTATTTTGATGGATCCCCCTTATGAGAAAGGACTGATTCAGAAAACGTTGATGAAATTGTGTTCGCACAGAATTTATCACGAAGACTCGATTTTGGTGATCGAACATGATCGGAGGGAACCCATTCCTGAAACGGTTGAAGGATGGGATCTCTTCCGACAACGCGGGATTGGAGACACGGTGATCTCTTTATTGAAACCCTGTCGGGCTGATTTCAGCACCGAGACGGAAATGGAACTTAAAAGAACGTCTACCATTTGAGGAGTGATTCTATGGCCCAAAAGATGAAAGGAGCGGTGAACGAAATGGGAAAAGTTGCCATTTATCCAGGTTCCTTTGACCCTATTACTTATGGTCATATCGACATCATTGAAAGAGCCCTTGAGATCTTCGACAATGTGATTGTGGCCATCGCCAATAATGCAGAGAAACGTTCTCTTTTCACGATTGACGAACGGCTTGACATGGTAAAAACGATTTTTAAAGACACGCCCAATGTCATTGTCGATAGTTTTAAGGGGCTCTTGGTCAACTATGTGGCAAAGACCAACGCCAAGGTGCTTCTGAGGGGCCTTCGTGCAACTTCTGACTTCGAATACGAATTCCATATGGCGTCTATGAACCGGAGCCTTAACCCTCATTTAGACACTCTTTTCATGATGACCAGTAAGGACTATTTCTTTGTCTCCTCAAGAACGATCAAAGAAGTGGCCAGCCTGGGCGGGGCGGTGGAGGGATTAGTTCCGGATCTGGTTGCCAGGCGTTTGAAAGAGAAGTTCAAGCTTCCGGTGACGAAAAAGAAACAAATCGGATGGGACGATTAGAGAAAGCCTGATGGGGAGATAGGGTGATCAGGAGATGAGGGGATCGGAGTTGGATATTCGGATTCAGACGTTTCCTTGGATGGCTGAATGAAAAGACTGATCCTGTGTGATTTTGATGGAACGATCAGTCTTCGGGACATGGGCTACGCCCTGGTGACCCGTTTCGCCTCAGACGATTGGAAGGCCATCGATCGCGATTTCCGTGAGGGAAAGATTGGATCAAGAGAGGCCTACTTTCGAATCGCCAAGATCCTCAAGGGAGATCAGGAGGTTATCTTCGGCTTTATTCAAGAAAACTCGAACATCGACCCCCATTTCATCTCATTCTACCAATATTGCCAAGAGAAAGATATCGATATCAAAATCGTCAGTGATGGCCTCGACTTCTACATCAAAACCGTTCTACAAATTCACCATCTCTCGGACATCCCTTTCTACGCCAACCATACCTATTTTCAAAAGGAAGAAGGGGTCAAGGTCTCTTTCCCCTACTCCAACGAGGAATGTGGTCTCTGTGGAACATGCAAGAAGGCACTTGTCCAGACGCACCGGAAGACTTACGATTCCATTATCTTCATCGGCAATGGCATCTCCGACAGGTGTGCAGCCCGTGAAGCAGATTTCGTTTTCGCGAAAGACTCTCTCTACGGCTTTTGCATCGATCAGGATATCACTTGCCATTTCTTTGAGGACTTTGGCGAAATTCTCAGTGATTTAAAGAAACCGGATTTCACTCTTTCTTCCCCTCGTCCTCCTGTTTTTTAAGAAAGGCCTGGATATAGACCACCTTATCCTCTTTTAATCCGGGAGGGAATTTCTCAGATCGTCTATAGGCCTCCTCCAATTTACTGATCACCTCCTGGAGTTTTGGATCCTGTTCCACCAAATGGTTGACCTGCTGATCAAAATAATCACTTGTCCTTTCAAGCTCAGAAAGATCGATCTCCATCTTTGTCAAGTCAGCGAGTCTTTTAAGGACCGAACAGACGACCTTCATATTCTTCGCCTGGAGATATTGGGGCGCATGACCCCAAAGACTGATCGCTCTTAACCCTCTCTTCCTCGCGGCTTCTTGGATATAGGTATGAATACTAATGGGGCCGGTATACTCCGTCAACCCCAGTCCGGCTTGGACCACTTGCTCCCTCAAATCTTCATGATTGAACAGGGCGCTCACCATTGGAGGATAAGTGTGGGGGATAAAATCATAAGTCCCGCCGATCGTAAAGATTTGGGGGACGCCAAAGTTCTCGGCTAGATTGAGAATAAGATTGGCAAAGGGACTCCATCGAAGATGGGGTTCGGTCCCAGAGAAAAGAATGACGTCGTTAGAAAGCGGATTCTTTGAGTAGTAGAAGTGGTTGCTCGGATATTTCAATTCGATCAACCTCCCTTCCTTGATGACCGCCACGGGCCGTAAGGAGGAAAGTTGATAGAAAGTTTCCGTAGGAATGGAAGCAAACTTTTTTGCCTTTAAAGTTTCCACCAGATACTGAAGGGCAGAGGAGGAAACCTCTGCTGCATTGGGCCATCCCTCAAATCCAACGATCAGATACGGTTTGCGAAGATTTGGCCTCTCGAGGTAGATGATCTCTTCCATTTTTATCCTCCACAAAAACTATACTCTGCCTTTCCCATATCTGTCAAATCCTCCCCCATTAGTTTTTTAAGGAGAGGGGAAATATTTTTCTATAGGCACGTATTCCATGTCAAATCCGAAATAGCGGGGCCCAAGAAGTGCTAATCCCCTTGGGCTTCGATACATTTTATCTGCCCGCCGTCCCAGCACGGCTACTTCCATGTTTTCTTCCAAGACCGTATTTGTATAAGGCTCGCCACTGCGCAAGTCGATCACCGAGATGAGATCCGGGCTCGTCACAAAAGGTTTTTCATCAAGCCAGGTGATGTGATTTTCGTTTTTGAACCATATCTTCAGGATGTGTCCACTATCAGGTCCCTCCCCTTGTATCATTGTGGTTCCAAACATATAACCATCCCGGCTCTCCCACTCCTTACGTATAACCCTTCCTCTGAAGATCGCGCAGCCTCCCATCGCTCCTGCTGCTGCTATAGCAGGATCTTCTCCCGAATTCAGGGCTCGACGGATTCTTCTTCCAATTTCTAAAGACAGGCTGATCCCTCCGGAGATGATCAATCTTTTCATCTCCCGGCCCTTTAGCAGAAACCCGGCATGCGCGCAAGGGGCTTTGATATCGGGCAATTTGGTGGCAATGCTCACCATCTTCCCAATACGCTCTGCCACGCTTAGACTGGCAGCTTTTTTCATGATAAGGACATTCCCCCATGGATCGCAGATCGTTCCTGGTTCAAAGGAGTACCCATGGATTGCGGCTGTTGTCTGTGCGAGTTCTGGAATGGCGCGGCCTGCGCAATCACCATCAACTACTGCCACTCCCAAACGGAGGGCGACGTCGATAGGGGCCGTTGTGTTCCCAGCTCCCAGCTCAAAGGGAACAATTGCTTCGATTCGGGTTCCCGTATAGGCTTCCAATTCCCGCACCGCTTCCACCATGGGTTTGGCTACCACCCAGTCACCATAACCCAGGTTTTTCCGTTCAGATGGGGATAATGTCTTATGTGGCGCAATGGAACCCATCCCGAAGACCGAACAGGTCCATGACTCGTCCGAGATATCTTCTGGTGGGGTTAAGGTGATGGTTCTCCCTTTCTGAATGTGAGGGAGGAGATAGTCGATTCCCATATCGGGTCTGCCCCCTCCCCCTGTTCCCATAAGAGTGAGTCCCCGGATCAAGTCTTCCGCATCTTCTAACGTCTGAATCGTTCTTCCTTCCATATCTGTCTCCTTATCTTTCCTGCATACAATGAGTCCCTGCCCTTTGAAGTACCTTGAGAATCGAATGATCAAGCTGCTAAGCGCTGGCAGGCAACCCAGTGGTCAGGAGCCAGCTCTTGGAGATAGACTTCTTCAGAACAAGTATCCTTGGCTACAGGACACCTCCCCCTAAGTCGACATCCCTTCGGGATATTGGTGGGGCTTGGGATCTCTCCCTTTAAGATAATTCGATCTCGTTTCACGTTTGGGTCAGGAATCGGAATGGCCGAGAGAAGCGCTTTCGTATAGGGGTGAAGGGGATGGCGAAATAGCTCATGGGCCTCAGCTATTTCAACGATTGTTCCAAGATACATGACAGCCACCCGATCGGAGAGATACTTCACTGTGCTCAAGTCATGTGAGATGAAGAGGTATGTGGTAGAAAGAAGGGACTTCAACCCTTCCAGAAGTAGTACGATCTTTGCACGGAGAGAAACATCCAAGGCCGACGTAGGCTCATCTAGCGCTACAAATTTCGGTCGTGTGGTAATGGCCCTGGCAATATTGACACGCTGCCTCTGTCCTCCAGAGAGTTCGTGAGGAAATCGGTTCAGCAGTTCACGGTCAAGACCGACTTGATCCATCACCTCCAAGACTCTTTCCTCCCGTTCCTTCGGAGTTGACTTCTCATGGAGCCGAAGCGGCTCCTCCAACACCTGCTTTACGGAAAGACGAGGATTAAGAGAGGCCATGGGATCCTGGAAGATCATTTGGAGGTTCCTCCTGATGAGGCGGAGATCATCCTCTTTAACACCGGCTAAGTCCATCTCTTCGAAAAGGATTTTCCCGCTCGTGGGCTCCAGAAGGCGAAGGATGCAGCGGGCAACCGTCGATTTGCCGCAACCGCTCTCTCCTACAAGCCCCAATGTCTCACCCTTTTGAATCGAGAACGAAATCCCGTCCACCGCACGAAGAACAGCCTCTTTTCCAGTGAATGGAATCAGAGCACGGAAAGCCACTCCTTGATCCTTCACAGAGAAGTGCTTGCTCAGATTAAGAATCTTAACCAATGCGGCCATGGCTAAGAATGCTCCAGATTGTAGCAAGCCACCTGCTGGTCTCCGTTGATGGCCCGCATCTGCGGTTTGATTTTTCTGCAAACTTCTGTAACCACCGTGCAACGATCAGCAAAACGGCAGCCTGGAGGGGGACGAATCAGGCCAGGGACCGTCCCCGGGATGGTCTCCATCACCGTATCCACGTCCACACGGGGGACCGAATGGATCAATTTCAGGGTGTAAGGATGAAGAGGGTTCTGAAAGAGCCTTTTCACACTCGCTGACTCCACAACCTGCCCGGCATGCATGACAGCAACCCGATCGCAATAACCAGCCACAACTCCCAGGTCATGAGTGATGAGGAGGATCGTTGCTCCTGTCCGTTCTCCCATCTCTTTCAAGAGGTCGAGGATTTGAGCGGCGATGGAAACATCCAGGCCAGTAGTGGGCTCATCAGCAATCAGGAGTCTGGGGTTTGTCACCAGGGACATGGCAATCATCACTCGCTGACACATTCCTCCAGAGAGCTGATGGGGAAACTCATGATAGATCCGTTCGGGAGCGGGAATCCCCACTTGGCGAAGCATGTGGATTGCCTGCTCTCGGGCTTTCTTCCGATCTTCCTTCTTATGTAACCTGATCAGGCGTTCAATCTGCCACCCCACAGAAAGAACTGGATTTAAGGAAGTCCTTGGACTCTGAAAGATCATGGAAATATGGCAACCCCTGAGTATCCGCATTTCCTCCTCAGAGAGGTCTAAAAGATTCCTTCCTTCGAACCGGATTGTCCCTTGGATGATCCTTCCTGGTTTTCTTATTAAGCGCAAAATGGCCAGGGCAGTGACAGATTTTCCGCTCCCGCTCTCCCCAACAACACCCATGACTTCTCCGGATTGCACCATGAGTTGGATGCCGTCTACCGCTTCAACAACCCCTTCTTCCGTATGGAAATGGACAGTGAGATCTTCAATCTGAAGGAGTGATTCTGTCATTGGATCCCCCTCATCCGTGGATCCAGAATATCCCTGAGGGCATCTCCCACCATGTTAAAAGAGAGAACGGTGATCATGATCGCCAGACCTGGAAAGAGGAAGATCCACCACTCCCCTGAAACGATGTAAGTGGCTCCCTCCGCTGTCATATATCCCCATTCACTTGCTGGGGGCTGAATCCCAAGGCCGATGAATGAGAGTCCGGCCACAGTCAGAATGGCCCAACCCATTGCCAACGTGGCTTGTACAATTACGGGAGGGAAACAGTTTGGTAAAAGATGGTAAAAGATTATTCTGGACTTTGGATTTCCCACCGTCCTTGCCGCCTCTGCATACTCCATCTCTCGAATGTGGAGCATCTCGCCTCGAATCAGCCGGGTATAAATAGGAATATGAGTGATCGCAATGGCAATCACAACATTGATTAACTTGTTCCCAAGAGCCGCGGTGATCCCCATGGCGAGGATAAAGGAAGGGAAAGACATGACAGTGTCTATGATCCGCATCACCAGATGGTCCAGCCATCCGCCTGAATAACCTGATAGCGAACCCAGAAGAGAACCGATGCTCAATGCGATGATCGTAGCGACTAAGGCAACAAGCAAGTCTACCCTCGCCGCATAAATCACACGCGATAGAATGTCACGACCAAAAATATCTGTTCCCATGGGATGCTGGCGTGACACCGATAGAAGGGTCTGACTTGCATCCGTTGCGTTTGGATCGTAGGGAGCGATAAGAGAAGCCAAAAAGGCCATGAGTGTGATTCCAAGGATAACGATCAAAGCGGCGAAGGAGAGTCTGTTCCGGAGGAGCCGCCTCAACATAATCTGGAGGCGTTTCAAGCGAATCAGCAGATCTTCTTTCCTTATTAACTCGTCCAGCACCCCCGAAGACCTCTCTTCCCTTTCCTCACCGTAGCCTGATTCGGGGATCCGCCACCCCGTAGGCAATGTCCACGATCAGATTGACCATGACGTAGACTACCGAAACGAAGAGGACAAAGCTCTGGATTGGCTGGGCGTCCTTTGACATAAGGGATGTCACGGCATAGTTTCCGATTCCTGGCCATCCGAAGACGAGCTCCACAACGACATTACCTCCCATCAAGAAGCCGAAGATCACACCGATGAGGGTGATGACAGGGATCAATGTATTTCGAAGGCCATCCCCATATACGATCTTTCGTTGGGGAAGACCACTCGCTTCTGCTGCCTTAATGTAATCGCTCGACAATACCTCCAACATGGTGGCTCGTACCATCCTGGTCAATGGTGCCATCACTGAGAAGCCTAACGTCACAGCAGGCAGGAGGAGATGGTGCAGGCTCGATGTTAAAGCCCGAAAGTTTCCAGTCAAAAAAGAGTCTATCGTGTAGAGCCCCGTGATGGAAGTCGGTGGTGAAACACCTGGGCTCAGACGGCCTAGAGGGGGTGGCGCCAATCCAACATGATAGAAGAAGATGTAAAGCAGAAGAAGTCCGGTCCAGAAGGTGGGCATAGCCACGCCTCCGACACCGAGCAGGCGACAAATATGGTCCAAGACGCTATCCCGTCGAACAGCAGAGATGACAGCCAGTGGTATTCCAACCCCAATGGCAATGAGCAAGCTTGCTAATGTCAGCTCCAGAGTGGCGGGGATCCGCTGCTTGAAGTCCTCCAAAACCGCACGACCCGTCGAAGAACTCTGACCGAGATCCCCACACATCACGCCGGAAAGGTAACGCCAATACTGGACATAAATGGGTTTATCCAGCCCCATCTCCTTTTCCATGAGAGCGAGGTATTCAGGGGTGGCAAAGGGCCCTGCCTTGACCATCGCAGGATTTCCAGGGAGGAGGTAGGTGAGAGTGAAAGTGATGATGGTGACCCCCAGCAACGTGGGGATCACCATCAGTAAGCGTTTAGCAAGATAACGACCAATCCCCATTCAATTTACCGAAACTGCTGATATGGAACATCCACCTCAGTACTTTCAAATCGCCTTATGCCTTCCTGAACAAGGAATAATATCTCTCAAAGGTATCCCATCGCTTCTCCAGGCCGTAAAGATCTGTCTTCATCACCCGGGTCCAGTTATCGTACCAGAGGAATCCCCAGACAGCCTCTTCGATGATTATCTTCTGTAGCTCTCGGGAGGCTGCGTTCCGTTTATCGAGGTTTGTCTCGTGCATATTCTCTTCGAGGAGTTTGTCAACCTCAGGGTTCGAGTAGAAATTCACATTCGTAGCCTTTGCTTTTGAGTGGAAGTTCCACTGAATGTGGTAAAGAGGGTCATTGACCCATGATTGCCACGACTCAATGGAGATTTCATGAAGCCCCTGAGTCATGCTCTGCCGGAAGGTGGCATCCGTCTCTTTCACGATGTTCACCTTGATCCCTATCTTTTCAAACTCGCGCTGCATCCAGATTGCAGCATGCTCATGAGGAATCCATCCCAATCGGATGGCCATGTTTGTTGTAAAACCCTTCTCATATCCCGCCTCCTTTAGAAGGGCTTTCGCCTTTTCAAGGTCAAACTTATATTTGTTGGCAGTCAGGTCATAAGTAGGTGTCAGGTCCGGGACAGGACTCTTCATTAGCCTTCCGTAACCGAAGAGGACATTTGGCATGATCGCTTCCATGGGAATGGCATAGTTGATCGCCTGTCTCACCTTTATGTTATCATAAGGAGGTCTCTTCTGGTTCATAGAAACAAAATGGCAAGTTGTATCAGGGACGCTGAAGATCTTAAGTCCTGGTTCTCCTTCCAAACTCTTTACATTTTTGGGGGAGAGCCCTGGCCTGCCAACGACCATATCAACGGCCTTCCGTTTAATAAGCATAACCCGGTCGGCTTCACTGGGCACAAACTTGAGCACAATCCGCTCAAAGTAAGGCGGCTTCTGCCAGTATCCCTTGTTTGCCTCTAAAACCACCTCTACTCCCGGAATATTCTTGGCCAGTGTGTATGGCCCGCCGCCAATCGGATTCCGTTTCAACCAGTTCGCTGCCCAAGGATCATCCGAAGTGGCATGCTTCTTCACCTCTGCCGGGTCCAGGATAGCATTGTTGCTGAGGGCGATGATGTCCATGTCCATCGGATTCGGTTTCTTCATCTTAATAGCGAAGGTATAGTCATCCCTCACCTCAAACTGATCCGGCGAATCGACCATTAGAAGAGTGGGAATGATGAGTCGCATGTAGCCAGGGGAAAGGAGACCCCGGTCAAACGAGTATTTAAAGGCGTGAGCAGTGACAGGATTTCCGGTAGGAAACTTCACGCCCTTGCGGACCTTAAACACGATCGTGCCTCCATCCTTCTCCCGCGTCCATGACTCGGCGAGCCGGGGTACAAAGTCGCCCGGCTTCGAGAGGAAAAAGCCCTCTTTGCCAGGGATGGGCGAGACTCCCCAGTAGATGGGGGTGTCGTAAATATTGGCAACGACGTTGTACGCACCGATTGTCTTAAAGGAAGCTGGATCTAACGTGTCGATCTCCGTGTCCCAGGCCACCGTTACTGTTTTCTCTTCTGCTGCATGCGCTCTTCTGACGTGAGCAAATGGCAGTGCAAGGGCCATGCCACCTGTCCATTTGAGAAAATTTCTTCGGCTTATAAACCCCTTTCCATCCTTTTCTCTCTTATTCATAGCATCTCCCTCCTCTCGTGTTATTTCTAAAGAATCCTCCCCAATCACATCAACCCTTTACCAACCTAAAATTTGTGACAATTATACATACTCCCATGCCTTTTATCAAGCCACAATTTGCTGGATTTGGGAAAATGCCTTCTTCATCTGCCTTGACAAGGCCTTTTTATCAATCTTATTATACGGTTTAAAATACATTTAACACGACAGGACGATTTGTTGCCCGTTCAAAGTGAGAAGGGACGAAATGGGGGCAAACGAAGAAAAAGAATATACGAGCACTGGACGCGAGGTGACGTTGATTGACCGGGTCTTTGACCAGATGGTTCGAGGGGTTGTTGTGATCACCACGCGTCTCAGGGATAAACTAAATGGAATGTCTGCATGCTGGGTCAACCGATCAGCCGAACAGCCTTTTCTCGTTATGGCAAGTGTTTGGAAGAAGAATTTTTCCCATGATCTCATTAAAGAAAGTCGTGTGTTTGCTGTCCACGTCCTGAGAAGCGACCAGGTCGATGTGGCGAGGCATTTTGGAAAGCAATCCGGCCGAGAGGTGGACAAATTCGCTCAGGTTTCTTACAGGATTGGAAAGACAGGCTCTCCGATTCTCACGGATTGCTTGGCTTACCTGGACTGTCTTGTCTTGAGATCTACCGAATCAGGTGATCACACCATCTTCGTCGGTGAAGTCCAAGATGCTGACTTCGTAATCCGCGGGGAACCGCTCATATTTCAGAGGAGAGATTACTTAGACGTCCAACCTATCGAAGGACGGGAAGAAATGAAGCAGCGAATATTCAAGATCACCGTTAAGGAGATCCAAGGTGGAGGCACCTGTAGCTTTGGCTTCAAGGTCGGAGATGTGATTATGCATCCTGACGAGAGCCCACCTCAGACCATTCCAAACTTCTGTGCGTGGGCCTACCATGAGATTCATCCGGTTCTGCTCACTTTGAAATATGGCGGAAGTTTTCCCTGGGAGACTGAAAAGAATGTCGCGGTGGGATGCTGTTCCGATTCCAAGAACCCTGTCGTCTTTCGGATCGAACTTATAGAAAAGAAGGGGAGCGAATGAAGCGATTGGTGGCCTATCCTGGTAAGTGCACTGGCTGCAGGAGCTGTATGCTGATCTGCTCTTTCATACACGCAGATGCATGCAACTACCACGATTCCCGGATCAAGATCATTTCGGATGAAGCCCACGGAAGGCATACGCCCGTCCTCTGCCAGTTCTGTGAAGATCCTCCGTGTATCAGCGTCTGCCCAGAGGAAGCTCTGTCCAAGAATCGACCAACAGGTGTCATCCAGGTCGATGTCGACCTCTGCAACGGCTGCCAGCTTTGCATCAGCGCCTGTCCTTTTGAAGCCATCTTTTTTGATCAGGAAAACCAAAAGGCCTTTACCTGTGATTTGTGTCAGGGAGATCCGGAGTGCGTAAAGGTCTGCCGACTGCCCGAGGCGCTGGTTTACGCATGAATGGGACTATCGTTTGGATTGAACTCAATCAGAAAGGAGAGAGTAAATGTCCTTTGCCATAGCAGGGAAGATACTCCATGTCGATCTATCAGGAAATAAGATCTGGACAGAGCCGATCCCTGAGGAGTGGATTTATAAATTCATCGGCAGCCGAGGGGTAAATGCGAAGATCCTGTGGGACTCTGTGAAACCAGGTATCGATCCACTCGGCCCGGGGAATGTCTTAATCTTTGGGACAGGTACTCTCACAGGAACATTTGCGCCTACTTCGGGAAGGACAACTGTAACGTGCAAGAGTCCTACGACCCATCTTTACTTGAAGACCAATGTGGGGGGCCACTGGGGAACAGAGCTAAAATTTTCGGGATATGATTATCTGGTCGTCCATGGGGTAGCAGCAACACCCGTCTATCTTTGGATTCATGATGAGAGAGTTGAAATCTGCGATGCGCGGCACCTCTCGGGAAAGGATGTCAGAGAAAGTGCGAAACTCCTCCATAAGGAGGTTGGCGATCCATCAGCCCAAGTGGCCGTCATCGGTCAGGGTGGAGAAAACTTAGTATTCTTTGCCGCCGTCATGTTCTCTGTTTATAACGCAGCGGCCAGGGGTGGTGCAGGGGCTGTGATGGGTTCGAAAAAGCTGAAAGCGGTGGTTGTTCGGGGCCATGGGTCTGTGAGAGTGGCCGATCCAGAGGAGTTTTACCGAAGCTGCCATGTCGCCATTAAGAATTCTTATGAAGATGCCACCGCAAGATTTGCCCATCTTTACGGCACTGCGGGAAGTGTTCCGATGGTAAATGAAGCCCGCGCCTTTCCCAGCTACAATTTTCGCCAGGGGTATATTGAAGGAGCTGAAAAAGTCGGCGGACCTTACCTGGCGGAACAATCAGGCTTTCTGAAGAGAAGGATCGGTTGTAATGCCTGCATCTTCTGTTGTCACCGTTACTGCGAGATCAAGGAAGGAAAGTATGCGGGGTGCTACACAGGTGGTCCTGAGTACGAGACGATAAGTGCCCTTGGTACAGGTTGCGGAAGCATCGATCTGGAGGTCGTGATCAAGGCGAATGAGCTGTGCAATATCTATGGCTTAGATACGATCTCCACTGGGAACCTCATTCAATGGGCAATGGAGTGTTATGAGAAAAATATCTTCACCAAGGAGCAGCTTGGAGGGCTCCGCCTCGAATGGGGAAATGGTGACGCAATTGTTGAAATGGTAAGAAGGATCGCATTTCGTCAAGGCCTTGGCAATCTCCTGGCCGATGGCGTCAAAAGGGCATCTGAAAAGATCGGCCATGGATCAGAAGAATGGGCGATTCAAGCCAAGGGATTGGAACAGTCGCGAGTGGAGACAAGGGCTGCCTTTGGCTATGCCCTTGCCTTTGCCGTTAACCCTCGTGGACCGGATCACCTCCATTCCGAGACAATCGCCGAATTCGGTACCAGGCCTGGCGGAAGGCGTCTCATCAAAAAGATCACCGGTGATGAAAAATATGCCAATCCCAGGCTCATGGAGAAACGGGCGGAGATTGTCCGGTGGCATGAGGACTGCTTTGCAGCCACGGATTCCCTTGGACTGTGCGCATTTATCAATACATCCCGCTTCGGCGTAGACCCGCAACAGATGGCGGATATGTTCTCTGCGGCGATTGGTAGGGGGGTGACCGAAGAAGAATTGATGAAAGCGGGTCGAAGGATCCTCACCCTGGAAAAGTGTTTTAATGTGCGTGAAGGAGCCGCCCGAGTGGATGATACCCTTCCTTGGCGTTTGATGAATGAACCCCTCGAATCGCTTGCCCGTGGCCAAGATGTGATGAAGGCAATGGAGGCGAAAAGCACCCCGAATGGATTTGTACCGATCAACTCTCCAGAAATGCTCAATCGGCTGTTGGACGAATATTATGAACTCCATGATTGGGACAAGAAAACGAGCTGGCCTTACAGGGAAACCCTCGAGAAGTTGGATCTGGGAGAGGTGATTCCGGAATTGGAATCACAAGGCAAAGTCCCTCGCAAATCGAATAAGAAGACTTAGCTTAAGCAATAGATAAAGCGCAGATGAAAATCAAAAAATGATTCGTGTGAAAGTAAGGATCTTTTCGCAAGCCATTCCTGACAGGTCTGAGATAGAACTGGAGGATGGCAGTTCTGTTGAGACCCTTCTCGCCAGAATCAAAGAAAAGGTTATCCGGGAGCACCTGGAATTAGATAGTAACAAGATTGCTTTTCTGAAGAACACAAGCGCTCTCATTGTGCTCCTGAATGGATTGAGTATCTATTCTCTATCGGGTTGGAAGACCCTTCTTCGAGAAGGAGATGAAGTCTCACTCCTTCCAATGGTTGCAGGTGGCTAAAACAATTAAAGGAGGGAAGAATGGAGACCAATTTAGAGCAAGAATCGAGAATCCGATTGTTGGGAATCTCAGGAAGTCCAAGAAAGGGCAACAGCCTCTTCCTCCTTAAACATGCCTTAGACGCTGCAGTGAAAACATATCCAGAAAGGGTTGAGACGGAGATTCACATATTTGGCAAGACTCGCTTTGCTCCTTGTGATGCCTGTCAGGCCCATAAGAAACTTAAAGGGGAGTGTCGCATTCAAGACGGATTTCAGGAGCTCCGGGATAAATGGCTGGATGCTGATGCGATCATCTACTCGCTCCCTGTTTACCATATGGGCATCCCGGGGCAGGTAAAGTGTTTTATCGATCGATTGGGAAATTCTCTCGGTTACTATTTCAGCGACTTCCTGCTGGGAGAACCAGTGTTCCATATCCCACGCCTGATGAAGGTCATCGGTAGCATCACACAAGGAAGCCATCTATTTGCTGGACAGGAACATGCTCAGGCCTTTATCAATACTCATGCTATTCTCATGCGCTGTATACCGGTTCCAGGTGATCTTTGGGAATCTTATATCGGTGCCGGAGGATGGACAGAAGTAAGCCCCAAAGTGAGTGCCTTGAAAACCCTCCTGGAGGATGGAAAGCTGGATGCTCAGATAGCGGTTCGTTCAGCACAGAGCCTTGGAAGAAGAGTTGTCGAAATGGCGATGATCATCAGAGATGGCCTGAGTATGAATAGAGCCCTTCTTGCGGAACAACCATCCTACTTGCCCGTGTTAAAGAAGACGGAGAAAGGAAGCCTCAAGCATTCCTGAGAAAACTACAGAGGCTTTCCAACCAATCTCTCATAAGCCTCAAGATATTTTTCTCGTGTCTTTTGAATGATCTCCTCCGGCAAAGGAGGGGCAGGAGGATTCTTATCCCATCGGAGAGAGAGAAGGTAATCCCTCAAAAACTGTTTGTCGAAACTTTTTTGTGGAACCCCGGGACGGTAATCACCTTTGGGCCAGAATCTCGAGGAGTCAGGGGTGAGCAGTTCGTCAATCAGAAGGAGTTTTCCATCTTTGATCCCGAACTCCATCTTGGTGTCTGCGATGAGGATCCCCTTGCCTTCTGCAAAATCTCGAGCTTTTTTATAAATGGACAGCGAAAGGGTTTTTAATCGACGGGCCAGATCTTTCCCCACAATCTTTTCCACCTTCTCGAAGGTGATGTTCTCATCGTGGAGACCGATCTCAGCTTTAGTAGCAGGAGTAAAAATAGGCTCCGCCAGTTTCGAAGACTCCACGAGACCCTGGGGAAGTTTAACGCCACACACTTCTCCTGAATTCCGATACTCCTCCCACCCGGAACCAGAGAGATAACCCCTAACGACACACTCGACAGGAAGGACTTCCGTCTTCGTCACCAGCATGGAGCGGTCCCTCAACAATTCGTGATAAGGTCGACATTCTTCAGGAAAATCTTTCACCTCTGTTGAGATAATATGATTGGGAACAATCTCTTTTGTCATATCGAACCAGAACTTGGAGAGCTGTGTCAGTATCTTTCCCTTATCCGGAATCGGATTTGGCATGACGACATCAAAGGCTGAGATACGATCCGTAGCCACGATCAGAAGTCGATCTCCAAGATCATAGATGTCCCTTACCTTTCCTCTCCCCCTTAGAGTTAGGGTTTTCAGTTCTGTCATCGAAATCACTTTGGATGCCATAGATACCTCCCCTCAAATCCCCCTTCATCCTCCCCCGCTTCTGCCTGCCTGCGGTAGGCAGGAGGAGGAGAGGAAGGGGGTAATTGACTTTTCCACTCAAAATGTTATCTTCTGTTCCAAAAATTTCCCCTTTCTTTTAAGGTATGAAAAGATGATTGGCAATAAAATCGGGCATCGACTTGATCCCTATCTCTATAACGTATTTAAAAAAATTTTCGGAGAACGCGGCAATCCAAACCTCTTCACCTTCTTAGGCTTCTTGGCAACTCTTCTGGCCTCATTCCTCATTCTAAAGGGATCTTGGATTTTAGCAGGGCTATTTATCATCCTTTCGGGTATCTTCGACCTTTTCGACGGCGTGGTAGCCAGAAAATTGGGAAAGGTTACGACCTTCGGTGCCTTTTTGGATTCGGTCTTGGATCGGTATTCAGACCTCTTCCTCCTTCTGTCCCTTCTCATCTATTATCTTAGGAAACCAGACCCTGTTCTCGTCATCCTTGCCTCGTTTGCGAGCATTGGTACGGCTCTCATTCCCTATGTAAGGGCGAGAGCAGAGGCTGCAAACGTTCCCTGTAGCATAGGCCTCATGGAGAGGGCTGAACGGATCGGCCTCCTTTCAGCAGGTGCAATTCTTGGCTGGATGGAGCCGATCCTTTGGATCTTAACGATACTCACCCACTTCACAGTGTTGCATCGAATCTACTATGTCTGGAAAAGACTCCGTTCCACCTGAAAATTAAATATCAAATGCCAAAGCTCAAATAACAAATCAAACCCAAATTTGAAATATTATAAATTTTGGATTTGGCGATTTGACATTCATTTGATATTTGAACTTTGAAATTTGGAATTTTTTTCTCCCCCGATCATTTCATAGATTTCGCTCAAGAGAACCTTTGCAAAATCCCTTTCTTTAACCTTCTTAACCACCCTTCCCTTCTTAAAGAGCACTCCTACCCTTTTCCCTCCAGCGATTCCAATATCTGCCTCTTTGGCCTCACCTGGTCCATTGACAACGCATCCCATAATGGCAATGGTTAAGGGTTTGGAGATCCTTCGAACCCCCTTTTCGACTCTCTCCACAAGCCGAGTGAGATCAACCTCACAGCGGCCACAGATTGGGCAGGAAATAATTTCGACGCCCCGCTGCCGAATTCTTAAGGCCCTCAATATTTCATAGCCTACGCGCACTTCTTGGACCGGATCCCCGGTCAATGAAACTCGCAGTGTATCTCCAATCCCTTCGCAGAGCAGAAGCCCGATCCCGATGGAAGATTTCACAACCGCATCAGAACCTATCCCTGCCTCTGTGATACCGAGATGGAGCGGATAGTCTGTCGTTCTTGAAAAAAGGCGGTAGGCCTCCACGCTCCTCTGGACATCCGACGCCTTCAGAGAGACTTTGATTTGATGAAATCCAAGGTCTTCCATCCACTCGATTGTCCGAAGTCCGCTCGAGACCATGGCCTCGGCTGTTGCCCCGCCATATCGCTTCAAAAGGTCTTTTTCCAACGACCCTGCATTCACTCCAATGCGGATCGGTATACCTCGGCCTTTTGCACTCATGACGATCGCCTTGAGGCGCTCCCTTCCACCGATATTGCCTGGATTGAGCCGAATTCCGTCCGCTCCTGACTCTATCGCTCTTAACGCCAACTGATAGTGAAAGTGGATATCCGCGATGAGAGGGATACGAATTCTTTTTCTGATCTCACCAATCGCATGGGCTGCCCCCTCATCCACGACAGCCACCCGCACGATCTCGCAACCTGCTTCTTCAAGTCGATGAATCTGTTGGACCGTCCTTCGAACATCTCTTGTATCCGTCTTTGTCATCGACTGGACAGAGATAGGTGCATCGCCGCCAATCTTTACAGGACCCACAGAGATCTGACGTGTCCTTCGACGTTCGATCATAATCAATTCACTAGGGAGGGTTCAAGGATTCAAGGGACCAAGGGTTCAAGGGTAATATTTTTTAGATTAGAATTACTTCACTCGACCACTTGAATCCCAGACCCCTGGAACCCTCTTCTTTTGGCTCTCCAGCTTTCAACCATCAGATAAAGCGTTGGGACGAAGACGAGCGTGAGGAGAGTTGAGATTGAAAGTCCTCCGATCACAGCGATGGCCAGAGACGCATTGGCCTCAGCACCTTCACCCATTCCGAGGGCCATCGGAATCAATCCACAGATGGTCGTGAGGGAAGTCATTAAGATCGGCCTGAGACGAATTCTTCCAGCCTGGATCACCGCCTCCTCCAACTTCACCCCTTCTCCCCGGACGCGATTGGTGTAATCGATCAAGATGATCGCATTGCTCACAACGATCCCAACCATCATAATGATTCCGATGAAGGAGACGACGCTCAATGTATTTCCCGTGAGGAAGAGAGCCCAGACCACACCAACGAAACCCAATGGAACGGAGAACATGATCAGAAAGGGGTGGAGCAATGAGGCAAATTGCGAGGCCAACACCATGTAAATCAGGAAGACGGCGAGAGCCAGCGCAAACAGGAGTACCTGAAAGGCTTCTTTCTGCTCTAAACGCGCTCCTTTCAATTGGATAGAAAATCCCTCAGGGATCTTCATCTCCGAGATCTTCTTTTCGATCTCGCTGGCAATAGACCCCAAGTCCCGGCCGCTCGTATTGGCCGTGACATGGACGATCCTCTGCTGATATTTTCGCTCCAATTGGACAGGGGAGGACGTCCTCACGATCTCCGTCACGTTCTCCAATGGAACGACCTTCTCGTTCAGTGCGGGGACGGGCAATCTTCTCAAATCCTCTGGCCGGCTGCGGCTCTCTTCGCTCAACCTCACCCGTACCTTATGTTCCCTCCCTGTCTTTGGGTCAACATAAATGGATGATTCAATGCCTTCGATCGCTCCCCTGACGACCTCCGCCACCCGGGAAGTCGTCAAGCCAAGGGCTGCCAATCGATCATGACGAATCTTCACTTGGTATTCAGGAAGTCCCTCTTCACGGCCGATTTGAATGTCGGTGACCCCTCGGATTTCCCTAAGAAATCCGTCTACCTCTTTCCCCAATCGGCTCCCTGTGGCCAGATCGTATCCAAGGATTTCAACGTCGATGGGCTCATCGGCTCCGAAAGTTATCACTCTTGAAACGATTCCCCCAGGATAGACGGTGATGATCGTGCCGGGAATGTTCCGGGTATTCTCTCTCAACGACCGAGAGATCATCTCTGACGAACGATCCCTATCCGATTGATCGACAAGCATCAATGAGGCTGATCCTACATAAGGACCAGCGAACCTTCCGCTGAAGATCACAGATCTCCCTCTGCCTGAGCCAGCCCTTGCCCAAAGGGACTTCAATTCTGGAACATCTTCGAAGACCATCGCCTCTACCTTTTCGATCACCTTCTTCGTCTGTTCCAGAGAGGACCCTACAGGAAGCCGGATCGACATCCTGACCTGCCCCTCATCAGATGGGGGGAAGAATTCCGTCCCGATCAATGGGATGAGAAAGAGTGTTCCCCCGAAGATGATGGCAACTCCGACCACGACAAGCCGTCGATGGGCCAAAGAAAACTGAAGAATATTCTGATAATGTTGATCAACCCTGAGGAAGAAAGGCCTCGTCTTCTGAAAGATCTTTTGACCCCATGACAGTTTCACCGATTCCTTTCGTGGCCGGAGGAATTTGGCGGTAAGGACCGGCACGAGCGTCAATGAATCGAAAAGGGAGGCAAGAAGAGAGAAGGCCACCGTATAAGCCATCTGAACGAACAAGAGAGCAGCGATCCCCTTCACAAAGGCAAGGGGGAGGAAGACGATGATGCTCGTAATCGTAGCGGCGATCACCGGTTTACTCACCTCCGTGGCTCCTTTGTAGGAAGCCTCTTCTGGCGATTCCCCGAGTTCGATGTGGCGGTTAATATTTTCTAAAACGACGATAGCATCATCTACTAATCGACCCACCCCAAGCGCCAAACCTCCAAGGGTCATGATGTTCAGCGTGAACTTGCCAAAATGGAGAAGAACAAACGTGGCAATAATGGAGATGGGGATGGAGTGGGCGATGATCAACGTGCTCGTCACATTTCCTAAAAAGATGAGAATTACGGCCACCGCCAGGAGGGCTCCCATGATCGCCTCATGCTGGAGATTTTTGATCGATCTCCGAATGAAGGTAGATTGATCAGAAACGACCCGGATGGTAACTCCCTTGGGGAGTTCCTTTTGGATTTGCGGAACGGCCTTTAAGACGTTGTCCACCACGGAGACGGTATTGCCTCCGATCTGTTTTTGAACACCGATGACGATTCCCCTCACGCCATTGACATGGACCTCAGTCTCGGCGTCCTCAAATCCATCCTTCACCCTCCCGATATCCCTTAAACGGACAGGGACTCCGTTATGGTGGTGGACCACGATCTCTTCCAGATCCCTCACCTCTGGGGAACGGCCGAGAGTTCGAACACTGTACTCCTTCTGCTCGCCTTTGATACTTCCTCCAGGACGGTCCATATGGCCCACTCGTACGGCCTGGACGACTCTATCCAGGGAAAGGTTGAGCCTCTCCAATTTGGACCGATCCAGTTCTGCTTGGATCTCTCTTACCTGTCCACCAAAGACATTGGCAGAGGCGACTCCTTTCAGGCTCTCCAGCCTTGGGGCGATGAAGTCCTCTGCCAACTCTCGCAGACGAAATTCATCCATGGGGCCGGTGATCGACAAGACGATGACAGAGATCTGGGAAGGGTCGAATTTGAAGATGATAGGCTGCTTCGCATCTTCGGGAAAGAGATCCTGGATTTCGCTCAAACTGCGCTGAATATCATTGGAGGCAACATCGAGGTTTGTGCCCCAATAGAATTCGATACTGACTGTCGAGATCCCTACTCTTGAACGGGAAGAGACAAAGCGAACATTTTGAATTCGGCTCACCCTTTTTTCAATCAAGCGGGTGATCGTGATCTCAATATCCTCTGGGCTTGCGCCCTCATACTCGGTCACAACCGAAATGATAGGATAGGAAATTTCAGGGAAGAGATCGATAGCAAGGTTTGAGAAGGCGATGACCCCGAGCAGGATGATCCCGATGGCCACCATGAATCGGGCCACAGGGTTCTTCAGAGACCCCCGGATGAGATCCATCGAATGATTAACCTCCTTCGATTACCCGGACGGTCGAACGATCTTTTAACATTTCTTGTCCCCTTACGACCACTTGGTCCCCTTCTGACACCCCTTCGAGAACTTCGATCAGTTGATCCTGTTCATACCCGGTGACGAGCGATTTCCGAAAGGCCTGACCCCCTTTCACGATAAAAACCGATTTCGTACCCCTTTCCTCAACCACCGCATGCCTTGGAATGATTAAGGTTTGGGGTTTTTCCGATAGAACCACTTCAAGCTTTGCAAACATCCCCGGCTTCAACAATCGACCTCGATTGGGAATATAGATCTCCGCCTGAAGAGTACGAGTGGCCAATTCAAGGGCGGTATTAAGACGTGCCACCTCTCCTTCGAATACCTTGTCGGGGTAAGCCTCCGCTCGAATCTTGGCCTTCATCCCGATCTTCATCAGAGGAATATCCCTTTCCAACACATTGGCCACAATCTTAAGAGTCTCCGTATGGACGAGCGTCACAATTGGGGTAGAGGGAGAGACCAACGCTCCCGGATCGACGTGCTTCCTGATGATCTCCCCATGAAAAGGAGCCGTGATCAGTGTGTTATCGAGACGAATCCGTTCTTGGCCCAAGATCGCTTCCATCTCTCTCATCTTTGCCTGGCTTGCCTCTCTCACTTCCTGCCGGGCGCCCTCTCTCAGCATTTTAAGATGCTGCTGGCTTGCTGCTAATTGGGCCTCTGTTACGGTATATTCCATCTCCGCGATGTCCGCCTCTTTCTTTGAGATAACCTGCCTCTTAAAAAGGGCTTCAATCCTTTCCCGATGAAGCTTTGCGTTATCAAAACGGGATTGAGCCTGCCTCACCGCTTCCTCTGCCTGGCGCAACTCTTCGGTCCTCGTCCCTGCCTCAATTTCAGAAAGCTGGGCCTTTGCGTGAGCCAATCTTGCCTCAGCCTCCTTCACCTTCTGCAAGAAATCGGTCCGGTCAATTTGGGCGATCACCTGCCCTTGTTTCACAGAGTCTCCCAAGTGCACGTTGATCCGTTCCAAATAACCAGAGACTTTGGGGTAGAGATCGACCTGCTGCAGGGGTGCAATATCTCCGGTGGTGGTCAGGGAATAGGTAAGAGGTTTAAGAACGGCAGGCGAAACTTGTACAGGGATTTCACCACGACCTGCTCGCTGGGCTGCAGATCGCTTTTGGGTGGAGGCCCAACCCCGATAGAGAATAAGGCCCGCCACCACCATCAGAGCCAAAACGAATACCCATTTCCAAGGACCCTTCAGCTTTTTCATTGGGACATTTGGAGAATCATGTTTGATCATGTCCCCTGCTCCCAGGAGGCTAAGTAGTCCTGCTGCTCCTCAGTCAGTTGGTCGATCTGAAGCCCCATGGACTGGAGCTTCATCCGAGCGATCGCTTGATCGATCTCACGGGGAACAGGGTAAACCCTCTTTTGCAGATTCAGATGATTTCTTACCAGATACTCAGCAGAAAGTGCCTGATTGGCAAAGCTCATGTCCATCACGCTCGATGGATGACCTTCTGCAGAAGCCAGGTTGATTAGTCTCCCTTCTCCCAGGAGATAGATCTTTCGACCACTATTGAGCTGAAACTCCTCGACAAAATCGCGGATTTTCCTTCGCGAGAGGGTCAGTTCGTCAAGCCCTTTGAGATCGAGTTCCACATTAAAGTGACCCGAATTGGCGATGATAGCCCCATCCTTCATCTTCAAAAAATGCTCTTTGCGGATCACATTGACGTTGCCCGAGACCGTGCAGAAAATATCTCCTACTTCAGCAGCCTGAGCAATGGGCATGACTCGATATCCATCCATCACCGCCTCCAGTGCCCTCAGGGGATTAACCTCGGTGACGATGACATTGGCCCCCATCCCATTGGCCCTCATGGCAAGCCCTTTCCCACACCACCCATATCCTGAGACGACGAAGTTTGCTCCTGCGATCAGACGATTCGTAGCCCGGATGATCCCATCCACTGTGGATTGTCCAGTTCCGTATCGGTTGTCAAAAAAATGTTTGGTCTCGGCGTCATTGACAGCAATGATAGGGAATTGCAATACCCCTGTATTCTCCATGGAACGGAGCCGTATCACACCAGTCGTCGTCTCCTCAGTCCCTCCGATCACCCCTTTTATGATCTCTTTTCTCTGGCGAGGGGGGAGGCCTTCAGCCCAATGTCGAACAGAAGGAGGAAGTTCCTCCCATTTTTCTAAAGCGATAAAGTGGAGCGAGGAGACGAGATCTGCTCCATCATCCATGGTCAGGTTGGGAAAAAAGGCCAAAGCCTTCTGAATGTGGGCATAGTAAGTCTCGCTATCCTCTCCTTTGATAGCGAAGACAGGAAGAGGAAGTTCTTTGACCAAATAGGCAGCCACATCATCCTGTGTGCTTAGGGGATTGGACGCACATAAAGCCACCTGGGCTCCTCCTGCGATAAGGGTCTTCATCAGAACTGCGGTCTCAGTCGTCACATGGAGGCAGGCGGAGAGACGCATCCCCTTGAGTGGTTTCTCCTTCTCAAAACGGCTCCGGATCAACCTCGAAACAGGCATCGCCATCTCCGCCCACTCGACCCGAAGCCGTCCCTTTTCTGCCAATGAAATATCCTTTATGTCATATTCCATATCCTCTCTGCTCCTATCTCTTAAGGAATTACTCACCCTTCTCTCAAAAATCCCAAATCCCAATATCCAAATCCCAAATAAATCCCAATTTCCAATATCCAAATAACCAAAATAGATTGTTTTGAATTTCGGTGATTCGGAATTGTCTGGAATTTGGAATTTGAAATCTGGAATTTATATTCCTGCTGCCTTCCTTAACTCTTCCGCTCTGTGGGTGCTCTCCCATGTGAACCCAGGTTCGTTCCTACCAAAATGGCCGTAACAGGCAGTCCTCTTGTAAATGGGTCTGAGAAGGTCGAGGTAGTCGATAATGGCCTTTGGCCTCAAGTCAAACACCTCCCGTATGATCCTTGCAATCCGATCAGGGGGAATTTTGGAAGTTCTCGACGTATCGATCATCACCGAGACGGGTTGGGGAACACCAATGGTATACGCAATCTGAACCTCACATTTTTCTGCAAGCCCTGCAGCCACAATGTTCTTGGCGATGTGTCTGGCCATGTAGGAGGCACTGCGGTCCATCTTCGAGGGGTCTTTTCCTGAAAAGCAACCTCCTCCGTGGCTGCCAACCCCTCCGTAAGTATCGACGATGATCTTTCTTCCCGTCAAGCCGCAGTCCGCCTTTGGTCCTCCAATGACAAATCTTCCTGTGGTGTTGACATAATATTTCGTCTTCTTGTCCCGCAATTCAGGAGGGATCACCTTAAAGATCACTTCTTCAACGATCCCTTCTCTCAGCCTCTCATAGGCCACACTGTCCGAATGCTGTGCAGCGATCACGACTGAATCGACACGAACGGGTTTCCCGTTGATGTACTGGATCGTCACCTGAGACTTTCCATCCGGTCTCAAGAAATCGAGAATGTTCTGCCTCCTCGCTTCCGCCAACCGTCGCGTCAGCCGATGGGCATAGATGATGGGCATAGGCATGAGCTCTGGCGTCTCGTTACAGGCATAGCCGAACATCAGCCCTTGGTCTCCGGCTCCCTGTTCATGTGCATTCGTCTCATCCACTCCCTGCGCGATGTCGGAGGATTGCTCATCGATGGAAGTGATCACCGCACAGGTCTCCCAATCAAACCCCATGGCCGAATCGTTGTATCCAATCTCTTTGATCGTCTCGCGAACGATCGCCGGCATATGAACATAACAGGAAGTGGTAATCTCTCCTGCGATGATCGCCATTCCTGTGGTCACCATGGTTTCGCAGGCTACACGAGCCCCTGGATCTTGGCTAATGATGGCGTCCAAGATCGCATCGGAAATCTGATCCGCCACCTTATCGGGATGTCCCTCGGTGACCGATTCCGATGTAAATAAGAAATCTGTCATTGCCATGCCGTTTTTCCTCCCTCTCTTAGTTTATGATCCTATGTCCTCGAATCCTCTGTATGCCACTGGGTAAGATCTTCCGGCAATTGTTCACGCATCCAGTTTCGGACATGGCGTTCGATCTCCGATGCCGTTCGGAATTGGAACAACTCCTCCACTAAGGATTGAGTTTCTTCAAACCTTAGCATTCGGAGCACCTTCTTCACCTTCGGAATGGAGACCGGATTCATGCTAAATTCGTCCAAACCCAAGCCCAACAGGATGATGGCATAAGCAGGCTCTGCTGCCATCTCGCCGCAAATGGCAACCGGAATCCCAGCTTGATGGCCGGATTGAACCACCCCTCGGATGATCCGGAGAACCGCGGGATGAAGGGGCTCATACAGGTAAGAGACATGCTCATTGATCCGATCGATCGCCAAGGCATACTGGATCAGATCGTTCGTCCCGATGCTGAAGAAATCCACCTCTCGCGCCAATATATCTGCCGTAATGGAGGCAGAAGGGATTTCGATCATTGCGCCGATTTCGGTTCTGTCATTGAAGCGGATTTTCGCTCTGCCTAAACCCTTCTTCACCTCTTCCAGGATTGCCTTCGCCTGTCGGATCTCCTCAATTCCAGAGATCATGGGGAAGAGGATTCTCAGTTTTCCATAGACGCTCGCACGCAAAATCCCCCTTAACTGAACTTTGAAAATTTCTGTCTCCTTGATGCTGAACCGGATCGCCCTCAGCCCCATGGCCGGGTTCATCTCGTTGCCTTCCGAATAATGGGGAAGAAACTTGTCGCCACCGATGTCCAGTGTCCGGATCGTTGCGAAGGCTGGGTGGATGCTTTCTGCCAAACGCCGATAGGTCTGAAAATGCTCTTCCTCCGTAGGGAGATCCTTTCGATTGAGATAGAGGACCTCTGTACGAAACAACCCTACCCCCTCCCCTCCATGCATCTTCACAGAAGGGATTTCCTCCACCATTTCGATATTCGCCTGGAGCCGGACGCGAACGCCATCTCGGGTTTCTGCGGGCAGAGAAGCATACTTGAGGACCTCCCGCTCCATCCATCGGATACGCCGTTTTCTTTCGAGAAAGGATTGGGAGATTTCCTCCGGAGGATTGATCACCACCTCACCCGTCTCTCCATCAATGATCAGGAGGTCCCCTCCGTTGATGAGGGAAGTGGCAACCTCCAATCCAACCACAGCTGGAATGCCTAAGGATCGCGAGAGAATAGCGGTGTGGGAAACCTTTCCACCGATATCGGTAATGAACCCTGCAACGTGTTTCAGGTTCATCTGCAGCGTATCTGCTGGAGAGAGGTCGTGAGCCACAACGATCACTTTCCCTTTGATCTTCGTGATATCATCATGCTTCTTTCCAAGGAGGTTCCGGAAGATCCTTGTCGACACATAGTGGAGATCGCTCCGCCGCTCCCTCAGGTACTCGTCATCGATGGCCTTGAAGGCCATATCCAGCTTTTCTAACGTCAGGTCCAGAGCCCACTCAGCATTGACCTTCTTCTTCCGGATCCGATCGACCGTATCCTGGATCAGCATCTGATCATCTAAGATCATCAGGTGGACATCGAGGATGAAAGAGTGTCGACGCACCTCCGGGTCCAGGATCTTCTCTTTAATCTCAATCAGTTGGTTCCGGGACTCCTGGATCGCTCTGAGGAACCGTTTGACTTCCTCTTCAACGTGGTCCGGACTTATCCCCTTCTGGGGCAGCCGAACTTTGGAACGTTCGACCAAAAAGGCCCTGCCCGTGACGATCCCTGGAGAAGCACCGATGCCTTGAATGAATTTATTGATCTGTTGTTGAACGGCCATCCTCACTCCTCGCCGAATCTGTCCTCAATCAACTTACCCAAGATCTGGATCGCCTGGCCGGAATCCTTTCCATTCGCCTTCAGTGTGACCTTCGAGCCCTTCGAAGCAGCCAGCATCAGGATACCCATGATCGATTTTCCATTCACCTCCAGACCGTCCTTTTCGAGGGTCACCTCTGATACAAAGAGGTTTGCAGTCTTTACCAGGAGGGCAGCCGCACGGGCATGGAGCCCCAGCCGGTTCCGAATGGTGAAGGTTCGAACTTCTGTTGATCCCATCAATCTTTTTTCTTATCAATCCTCTTCTTAAGCACCTCACTGGCCAGATTGATATTCCTCTGACCATATTCGGTAATGAAAGTGGCCAGCGCCTCAAGGTCCATTTCGTTATGATAGGTTGCCAATTTCAGCAACATGGGCAGATTGACGCCGGTGATCACTTCGATCTTCCTTTCCTCCAGGAAGGAAAGGCTGATATTGGAAGGAGTTCCTCCGTACATATCGGTCAAGATCAGGACCCCCTGCCCTTCGTCCACCTTTCGGATCGCTGCGATGATCTTCTCCCGAATCTCCTCTGATCCTTCCTTCGGATCGATCGAAACGGACTGGAACTGCTTCAACACTTCTCCCACCACCAGTTCGGCAGCTGAGATCAACTCTTTTCCCAGGTGACAATGTGTGACAACGACGACTCCCACCATCTCTCCCTCACCCCTTCTCCGCATCGCGGTGTCGAACAGACAGAAACACCCTTTGCTGGACCCACTCGTCTCGGAGCATCTCCGCCAATCGATTGACGACCACTATGGAGCGATGCCTCCCACCCGTGCATCCCACAGCGATGGTCAAATGAGTTTTTCTCTCCCTGAGATAGAGAGGGAAAAGGAACCGAACGAACTCCCGAACGCGCTTTAAAAATTCTTTCGTTTCCGGACTCTGAAGGACGTATTCCGCCACTCTGGGATCCTCGCCCTTTCGTCGTTTCAGTTCTTCGACAAAGTAGGGATTCGGCAAGAATCGAACATCCAACAAGAGATCTGCCTCTACGGGGATCCCAAAGCTGTAGCCAAAGGAGAGAAGGGTCACCGTCATCTGAGCTGAGTTCGACCCTTCCTGCGCGTACTGTTGAATCCGCTCTTTCAATTGGTGGACGTTCAGCGTTGATGTATCGATCACTTGATTCGCCATGTCCCGTATCCCCTGAAGCCGCTCTCTCTCCAAACGGATTCCGTCCGCGATCGATCCTCCGATCGCTAAGGGATGCTCGCGACGAGTTTCGCTAAAACGCCTCACCAGAACAGGGTCGGAGGACTCCAAAAAGAGGATCTCGATCAAATAACCTTCCTTATGGAGATCTTGGATAATCCTTCTTGAATCCTCCAAGAAATCCTTTCCTCCCTGTGCCCCTTCTGTCTTTTGCCAGGAGGGGTAAGAGGCGGTCCCCCGAATATCCTCCACAACGGCCACTTTGGAGATCTTTCCGTCTGACTGCTCACAGAGTTGTATAAACTTTGGCAAGAGGAGGATAGGAAGGTTATCCACACAGTAGAAACCAATATCCTCTAAGGCCTTGATCGCCGTTGTTTTTCCTGAGCCGGAAAGACCGCTGATAAGAATGATCCGGATATTCTTCACTCCACCTCACCCTCGGCCTCAAACTTGCCCTTCCCTTCTTCTTCCATCTTGCGAAGGAGCTTTTTCTCAAACTCCAGTGCTGAATCGTATCCCATCACTTTTAGCAGGTGATTTCGGGCAGCGACTTCGATGATCGTCGTCAGATTCCGAGCGGGTGTCACAGGGATTTTCAGCATGGGGAGTTCGATGCCGAGAATCGGGTATTTTTCCTCCTCAAACCCCAAACGGTCATATTCTCGGCTCGCATCCCACTCCATCAATTCCAGAACCAGTTCGATCTTCTTCTGCTCCCGGATGGCCTCGACCCCGAAAAGGCTCCGAATATTGATGATCCCGAGACCACGGATCTCCATGTGATGTTTGATGACCTCAAATCCGCTGCCGATCAGAGAGGAGGGAGATCGCTTTTGGATATGGACCATATCGTCCGCCACCAATCGGTGACCCCGAAGGATCAGATCCAAAGCACACTCGCTCTTCCCGATCCCGCTCTTCCCAAGAATGAGGATGCCAACACCAAAGACATCCATGAGCACCCCATGGATGCTTGTGGTGGAGGCGAGTTTCTCCTCCAGGTACTTGGAGACCCGCTCAATAAAGTCGCCCGTGATGAGGTTTGTTCGAAACAACGGAATTCCCTTCTCATCCGCCTCTCGGAGGAGAAGTTCGGGGATCTCCAGATTCCGGGTGACGATCAAGCAGGACAAATCGAGACTACAGATCTGATGGATCACTGCTTCCTGTTGCTCTGAAGAAATCGTTCCGAAGTAGGCCATCTCTGTATTGCCAATGACCTGAAGGCGTTCCGGATCGACGAATTGAACAAAACCGGTTAAGGCCAGTCCCATTTTTTGGACCTGTGCGTAGGTGATCCTCTTCTTCAGGCCCTTTCTCCCAGCCAAAAGAGTTAGGCCCAAATCGTGTTCTCTATCTTGCTCCATCTCTTGAACCAGGATGCTATTCATCAGTAAAACCAATCTCAAATTCCAAAGCTCAAAGTTCAAATGGTTTTGTCTATATAAATACAGTAATTGAGTCATTAGTCATTGAATGACCCAATGACTGAATAACTTAATGACTAAAATTGGATTTTGACATTTGAAATTTAGTCCCTTAGTACTTCTCATCCTCTTCGGAGATGATTTGGAAGAGTTCCTTTCGGGACGAAGCTCCCATCAATCGCTTCTTGAAAGATGCGTCCTTTAACAGCGTGACAATACGGCTCAGGAGTTTCAGGTTGTCCACCGCCGAATTTTCCGGAGCCATGACTAAAAAGAAGAGTTGGCTGGGACTCCGATCGATGGAGTCAAAATCGATGCCCTTGATCGAACGGCCAAAGGAGATGAAGAATCGCTTCAACTTTTTTAACCGGCCGTGCGGAATGGCAATCCCCTCTCCAATGCCTGTGGATCCCAGTTTCTCCCTCTCAAGGAGCACCTGGAGCAACTCCTCCGCAGAAGCCGCTCGGCATGGCTCGACCAGAACACTCGACAGTTCCCTCAGGATAGAACGCTTATCCGCCCCCTGGAGGTCTGGGATCACCCATTCTTCTTTTAGATAATCGACAATCTTCATCACTTCCTCTTCTGTCCATCCCTCATTCGAGCCGGGGCTCCAACCATTCGTAGCCTCCCTCCTTGCTGCGATGGAGCACGTTCATCCGCCCAGATTCAGAATTGATAAAGACCAAAAAATCCTGTTGTGAAAGATCCAACTGGGCTACCGCTTCCTCGAGAGACATGGGCTTGGCAAGGATCCGTCTTCTCTTGGTGATCGAAGGAATCCCCATCTCTTCTCTGCTTTGAAGCAGCCCCGCACTGACTCGACTGGAACCCCTCGAAGAAGAGAAGTCACCCCTCTTTCGCCTGGCTTTCCCTCGCCGTTCGCGGATTTGCCGCTCTGCCTTCTCCACCATCTGATCGATGGCGGCATAGAGATCGCTGTTTCTCCCTTGGCTATTGAGGGTCACCCCATCCCCGATGACGGTGATTTCTGCGATATGCCGAAACTTTTCTGCCGAGAGGACCACACGGACCTCCCTTGGATTCACAATATATTTTTCCAATCTTTGAACCTTCTCCTTCACATAGTCCTTGATCGGTTCGTCCGTTTCCATATGACGGAACGTTACTCCAATTTGCATCGGTTCACTCCTTCCCAAGTATTAAAACAAAAAATCCAAATGTCAAAACCCAAATGTCAAATGAATGTTAAAGTTCAAATCTCAAATTCATTTACATTTGCTTTTTGCGTTTGACATCTGAATTTTGGCATTTGATATTTATCTATTTTTTAAATAACCTTTCTCCGCTCATTGGAAGAAAGGATTTTCATCAACTCCCGGTATTTCGAAATCGTCCTCCGTGCGATATGGATATCCATCCCTTTCAGAATCTGGACGAGCTTCTCATCACTGTATGGTTTTCTCGGATCCTCTTTGGCGATGATCTCCCGGATGAGATTCTTAACGCTCTCCGAGGCCAAGGTCTCCCCCTGGCCAGACGTGATCCCTGCATTAAAGAAGAACTTCAACTCATAAATTCCTTGAGGGGTATGAACGTATTTGTTGTGAGTGACTCGGCTGATGGTGGACTCATGCATCTGGATATCTTCTGCCACATCGCGAAGAACGAGGGGCTTGAGAAACTGGATTCCTTTATCCAAAAATTCTCTTTGAAACGTGACGATGCTCTTGGTCACCTTATAAATCGTTCTTTGACGCTGATGGATGCTTCGGATCAGCCACAGGGCTGATCGGAGCTTGTCTTGAATATATTTTCGATCCCCTTCAAGCGGACCCCGGCTTTTGTTAAGAATATTCCTGTAGAGGGAACTCACTCTCAACCTGGGGATATCATCATCATTCAGATAGATCACATACTCGCCTTCCACCTTATAGACATAGACATCAGGGACGATCTCCTGGACGACTTCGCCTCCAAAGGCCTTCCCTGGCTTGGGATCCAGTTTGGAGATCAAAGAGACTGCACGATTCACCCTCTCGAGAGACACACCCAGCCGTTTGGCAATCGCTGGATGGTTACGGTTCTTCAGGAGGGAGAGATATTCCGAAACAATCCTCTCAGCAATCGAATCTCGCACCGACATCTGTTCCATTTGGACAAGAAGACATTCCTTCAAATCTCGCGAGGCCACCCCGACAGGATCGAACTGTTGGATTCTTCGGAGGACTCTCTCCACCACTTCTGACGGAAGATTCGCTTCCGAGCTGATATCTTCCAAGGACATCTGCAGATATCCATCCTCATCCAAATTTCCGATGATCCATAAGCCTGCCCTCTCTTCTTCAGGTGTAAAGCGGTTGAGCTGGAGTTGCCAGTAGAGATGGTCAAAAAGGGTTGTCCGCTTGGTGAGAAAATTCTCAAAGGAAGGCCTCTCCTCCCCGTCCTGATAGCTCTGCCTCTGATATGGGGTCAGGCTATAATTTTCAAGATAGCTCTCCCAGTCGAAATCACCCGAACCTTCCCCCTCTCCTTTTACTTCGATGGTGTGCTCGGTATTGAGGGTGGGCTTCTCTTCGGCCTGTTCGGTTCTGGGCTCCTCAATCTCGGTATCCTCTCTCTCCTCCTCCAACTCTTACACAAGCGGATTTTCCTTCATCTCATGATT
>Ga0129298_10000059_pt1 | contig 33934 bp, 25 predicted proteins | sample I19B2metaG_FD_94707 | JGI IMG/M metagenome (GOLD analysis project Ga0129298, IMG submission 94707) | Lake sediment bacterial and archeal communities from Gulf of Boni, Indonesia to study Microbial Dark Matter (Phase II) - ​I19B2 metaG | ecosystem: Environmental > Aquatic > Freshwater > Lake >... | reverse complement strand
GATTCTGTCCGGTACCTGTTTCATCCTCTTCTTCTTCAGGTTCGGGGAGAATAATAACACGTTTATTTTTAAACGGGATACTCCAGATTATGAAATAGTTGAATCCGGGACTGAATGATTTTGATCCGTTTCCATACCCCGGCAGATATACAGGTTTCAGATGTCTGCCAGTTCCGGGATCTATCATTTTCCTGAAACTGACAGTCCATCCCATGCTCAGATTTTTCAAAACTTCAGCCCTCACTCCCGGTGTAACTTCAAAATAATGAGCCCATTCATCTGTTAAAGGGACAGATGTTACTGATCTGCCCCAGTAGTTTTCCCGTGTTATAGTGGGTATTTCATAGTTAAAATGGCATATACCGTATCTGAATCCTATTCCAACAGCATATTTACCTTGCGATTTGTCAGGCTTTAACAGGTTTATGTCGAAACCTGTCTTAAAATAGAATCCTTTTGTCCGGTAATCATACATAAGGAATGATGTATCCCTGTATCTGGGATAGCTGTAATCTGAGCGTCCGGCAATAAAAATGGCTGATAATTTTTCAGTCAGGTCAAGACTGAAATAGCCTTCAAGATTTACCCTGTCCTTTTCATAAAAATATTTGGCTGTACCGGCTAGTTCAAATCCTAGCCTGAATTTAAGCGGAAACTGTATAGTATCCTGGGCGGAAACTTTACCGGTAAGACTGGAGAATACCAGCATTATGCTAATAAAATATACTGATATTCTCGACATTTGATGTTGTAATATTATAATTCCTTTTTGCAATTGAATCGATAGCATGCCTGGTAAAAAATATTGTATCAACGGTATGAAACATTGAGTATCCGCACTCTTTTGAAATCAGGTGAGGATAGCTCCAGTACTGGAATTTAATTGTATCGGATATTCCGTTAATCATAATAACAAAGCTTGAAACTACAGAGGAATCATTGAGAGGAAAAAGGGCTGGTGGTGTAAGTTTTACTTTATTGTAGATGGCAGAATCCATATTAAGACCATAAAGAGTCAGACTTTCAGGAACTGCTTGATTTTTTGTCGAGTAGCTGTAAAAACCCGCCTTTACAAATGCTTCAGTTTCGTCAATACACGAAAGTTCAAGACAGGAGCCAAGTGGCAGGAAAAAACCTGAAATGATTATTGCAGCAATTGCCTGAAGAGATCTTCTCATATTTTATGAAAGCCTCAAAATTACAAAATTTACCTTGTCGTTCGCAAAGTAGTTTCCAGTTCTAAAGTTTCTGCAATATCAATAATGCTTTCTCTATAGCTTTGGAAATTCCTGCAGGGTTTTTCCCTCCGGCAGTTGCCAGGAAAGGCTGACCACCTCCTCCCCCATTAATTTCGCCTGCAATCTCCTTGATCAGGTTGGTTGCTGTAATGTTTTGATCTTTAACCAGATTATCACTTACCATGACGACCAGGTTAGCTTTTCCTCCGGAAGCTGATCCTATTACAAGGACAGTGTTTTCTGAAGTTTTTCGCATCTGGAAGGCAATGTTTTTAAGCATTTCCGGTGATTCAGCATCGAGGTTACCTGAAACAAAAGTGATATTTCTTACCTTCATCGCTTTGGATGTAAGGTCTTTAATAATCATGTCGGCAGATTGTGCCTCGAACCTCTCAATAGTTTTTCTAAGGGAGGAGTTATCAGCAATCAGCTTTTCAACACTATCCTTTACATTCCCGGTGCTCTTTAGAAGTGCAGAGATATCTTCAAGAACAGCCAGTTTTTCATTTACGTATTCAATTGCCTTACCGGCAGTTACGGCCTCAATCCTCCTTATTCCGGCGGCGATGGCACCTTCTGCCACTATTTTGAAAAGCCCTATTTTACCTGTTGATTCAACATGTGTTCCTCCGCACAGCTCAACCGATTTTCCGAATTCAACAACCCTTACACGATCACCATACTTTTCACCGAAAAGAGCCATTGCCCCTTTAGCTTTTGCCTCTTCCATAGGGATTCCATCTGAAACAACACGGACGTTATTTTCCCGTATAAGACTGTTGACCATATCCTCAACCTTTTGAAGCTCTTCCCCTGATGGTTTGCTGAAGTGACTGAAGTCAAAACGGAGACGGTCAGCTGTAACCAGTGACCCCTTCTGCTCAACATGGGTTCCAAGAACTGTTCTTAAAGCCTGGTGAAGCAAATGGGTTGCAGAGTGGTTATTGGCTGTCATCTGTCGCCTGAGGACATCAACACTAGCATTGAATACTGCTGAGGTGTCGGCGGGCAGTGTTTTGGCAATATGAATTATAAGATTATTTTCTTTTACCGTATCAGATATCACTATTTTTTCTTTCTCCGACTTAAGTATCCCGGAATCTCCTGCCTGGCCACCTGACTCACCGTAAAACGGAGTTTTATCAAATACCAGCTGGATTGTATCTTTTCCCCTTACCTTCACTTTACGGTATTTTGTTATCTTCACCTGGTCCTCAGTTTTATCATATCCTGTGAAGATTGTTCCTTCAGCATCATTAATGATGGTCCAGTCATCAGTTTCAACAGCAGCATCTTCTCTCGAGCGTTCCTTCTGAACATTCATTTCTGCCTCAAATCCCTTTGTGTCGAGATCGAGACCGTTTTCCCTCAGTATCAGTTGTGTAAGGTCAACAGGAAAACCAAATGTGTCATAAAGTTCGAATGCAGCCTTACCGGGCATTGTATTCTTTTTTTCCTTCCGGAGGTCTGCAATTATCCTGTCGATCATTTTCAGACCCTTTCCCAGTGTTTTCAAAAAAGCTGTCTCCTCTTCAAAAATTATTTTCGAAATGTGTTCCTTCCCTGATTCAAGTTCGGGATATTGTTTTCCCATTGAAGCTGCGAGGACCGGAACAAGCCTGTGAATAAAAGGTTCTTCTGTTTCAAGATTATTGTAACCATACCTTACAGCCCTGCGGAGTATTCTTCTGATTACATAGCCGGCTTTATTGTTTGAAGGTATCTGTCCGTCAGCTATTGAGAATGCCACAGCCCTCAGGTGATCTGCTATCACTCTCAGTCCTATATCCCATTTCTCATTTTTACCATATGGTTTACCTGTGATGGCTGAGATCTCCTTTATAATTGATTGAAATATATCTGTTTCATAATTGGACTTTTTCCCCTGAATGATCATACATAACCTCTCAAACCCCATCCCTGTATCAACGTGCTTTGAAGGTAACTGTTCCAGCGAACCGTCAGTCTTACGGTTATACTGAATGAATACCAGATTCCATACCTCTATTACATGAGGATGTCCTTTATTAACCAAATCCCTGCCCGGAATTTTCTTTCTCTCATCATCATCCCTGATGTCAACATGTATCTCTGAACAGGGTCCGCAGGGGCCAGTCTCACCCATTTCCCAGAAATTATCCTTTTTTGAGCCTTCGAGAATCCTCCCTTCAGGTTTACTGAAGCATTTCGTCCAGTAACCGTATGCTTCATCATCACGTGAGACATTTTCATCCCTGCTGCCTTCAAATATGGTGGCATACAGCCTGTCTTCAGGAATTCCTAACCTTTTTACAAGAAGTTCCCAGGCCCATTCGATAGCCTCCTTTTTGAAGTAGTCGCCGAAAGACCAGTTGCCCAGCATTTCGAACATTGTATGGTGATAGGTATCGTGTCCTACTTCCTCAAGATCATTATGTTTGCCTGATACTCTCAGGCATTTCTGTGAATTTGCTACTCTTTTCTGATAATCAAGCTGATGCCCCAGAAATATATCCTTGAACTGGTTCATACCTGCATTGGTGAACATCAGTGTAGGATCGTTTTTAACAACCATTGGTGCAGATGGAACTATGGTGTGACCTTTGGACCTGAAGAACTCAAAAAATTCCTGGCGCAGGTCCTGTGATTTCATGTTATTTATCATTCTTTCAGATTAATGCCTTATTTTTGGCTTGTAAAATTAATTTATTTGGCTTAGATTTGTCGATTACCCTGGTAAATTTTGAAAAAGGGATTGCATTTGTTCAGGAACAGGAAATATATACTCGATCTTTCTGATCTGCAGTACAAGCAGATACAGCTGCCTTTCAGGATGAAACTGCTCAGGGCTTTTATGTGGTTTGTCCTTTCAGTACTTATGACTCTTGTATATGTTTATTTATTCAGAAGTGTATTTGGGTCACCTAAAGAAAAGTTACTGGCACAGCAGGTTGAGAATATGAAGCTGCAGTATGCACTTGTTGGACGGCAGCTTGATAATTCGATGTCGATGCTGAACAGTTTCAGACTCTCTGATGATATCAGGTACAGGCCGGTTCTAGATATGGATACTATCCCTGAGTCATTCAGGAAGGCCGGATACGGAGGCGTAAACCGGTATAGTGATCTTACCGGTTTCATTAATTCTGATATGCTTGTTTCCTACCGTTCCAGGATTGACATGATATCAAATATGGCAAAAGTCCAGAAAGAGTCATTCAATGCTATTGATGAAAGAGCCGGAGAATGGAAAATGGAAATGGACCATCAGCCTATGATCAGTCCGGTTGATGTAAAGTACCGCCTTGGCGACGGTTTCAGGTTCAGGGAAGTGCATCCGGTTCTGGGAACTCCAAGGATGCATTATGGTCAGGATTTTGAAGTGCCCTACGGAACAGAAGTATATGCAACCGGTAACGGAACAGTAATTGAATCAGGATGGAACTCAATGGGATTCGGGAATTATGTAGTTATTGACCATGGTTATGGCCTTCGTACAACTTACGGACATCTGTCCAGGATTAATGTTTCAAAAGGCCTCAGTATAAGGAGGGGTGACCTTTTAGGATACAGCGGTAATACCGGGACATCATCCGGTCCTCATTTACATTATCAGATCGACCAGTTCGGGGAGCATAAGAATCCCATAAATTTCTTCAACAATGATATGACCGTTGACGAGTATAATGAAATGATACAGGTTCTGGCTTCAAAGACCATATTCAGATAGCATCTGAACTTATAATTCCCTTTCCCCTGGTACATTCCATGATTTTATTATATATTCAGAAATGATTATATTTGCGGGATTATGCCGCGCTCAAAGTATAAATTCAATCCGGAATCACTCAGTTTTGACAAGGTACGACTTGGCATCAGGGATATTTTGCTCAGGTTTCTCGCTTATTTTACCGGATCTGTTCTAATAGCTTTTGTGTACTGGGTAATCTTTGCAGCATTCTTTGATTCCCCGAAGGAAAAAGCTCTTGAGAGGGAGATACAGCAGCTTCAGATCCAGTATGACCTGATCAACAGGGAGATGGCTAATGTTGAAAAAGTTCTTGAGGACCTTCAGAAGACTGATGATAATCTTTACAGAACGATCTTTGAAGCTGAACCTTTACCCGGAACATTACGCGATGGTGGTGTGGGAGGCGTAAACAGATATACAAACCTGGAAGGTTACTCGAACTCTGATCTTGTAATTGAAGCAACAAGCCGTCTCGATAAAATCAGGAAAAGGGTATATATGCAGTCAAAATCGTTTGACGAGTTAATCCTTCTGGCACAACGCAAAGAGGAAATGCTCAAGTCTGTTCCGGCAATACTGCCTATTTCAAATGATGACCTTACAAGAACTGCATCTGGTTTTGGATTGAGAATCCATCCGATTTATAAGATCACAAAATTCCACAGCGGAATGGACTTCACCGCACCGGCCGGAACCGATGTATATTCAACCGGCGATGGAGTTGTGACTGAATTACAGTCTTCCCAGAGAGGACTGGGAAAGCATATTATTATTGATCACGGTTTCGGATATTCAAGTGTTTATGCTCATCTGAGCAATTTCAATGTGAGAAGAGGACAAAAAGTTCACAGAGGTGATGTGATTGGTTATGTGGGAAATACCGGTACTTCTGTTGCCAATCATCTTCATTATGAAATTAAGCTGAACGGAAGAAATGTTGATCCGGTTAATTATTACTTTGAAGACCTGTCACCTGCAGAATATGAGAGGATGATAGAGATTGCCTCCAAGACCGGTCAGTCATTTGACTAGGATTTATTGATAACTCTAAACACATTTTATGCCTTACAAGGAACCAAAAGTAGAAAAGCTCTATTATGCCATCGGGGAAGTTGCCGGGATGCTTAATGTACCTGTATCAACCATCAGGTTCTGGGAGAATGAGTTTGATATCCTTAAACCAATGAAGAACAAAAAGGGCAACAGACTTTTCACCCAGGCTGATGTCAGAAACCTTAAGATAATCCATCACCTTGTCAAGGAAGAGGGTATGACACTGGAAGGTGCTCGGAAGAAACTTGAAGGAAAGTGGGATGAAACAGATAATAAATTTGAGATTAACCAGTCTCTGCAAAAGATAAAAGCTATCTTACTTGATATAAGAGATAATATTTAGCTCTCATTGTTTCCCTGAAAATGAAACTAATTGAATTAACTGATTTCCTCGATTCATCAATCCCATTATCATTCCAGGAAGATTATGACAACTCGGGGCTGCAGGTTGGTGATCCCGGCATGGAGGTAAAATCAGTTTTGCTAGCCCTTGACATGACAGAAAAAGTTCTGGATGAGGCTATTGCTTCCGGATGTAATCTGATTATCACCCACCATCCTCTTATTTTTTCAGGAATAAAAAGACTAACCGGAAAGAGTACAGTTGAAAAGATAATTGTAAAGGCATTAAAAAGAGAAGTTGCCATCTATTCCGCTCATACCAACCTTGATATTTTCAATGGAGGAGTAAGCAGGAAAATGGCAGAAAAGTTAGGTCTTCAGAATATTAAAGCGCTTTCTCCCCTTAAGGGCAGACTGTTAAAACTGGTTACCTATATACCTGAGGATCATCTTGATTCGGTGAGGAATGCAGTCTTTGAAGCAGGTGCAGGAGTAATAGGTAATTATGACAGTTGCGGATTTGTGACAATGGGATCAGGCACTTTCAGGGGAAATGAAGCCACCAATCCGTTCGTGGGAGAGAAAGGGAAACTTCATGTTGAAAGGGAGATTAGATTTGAAACAGTCTTTTTATCGCATTTAAGGGAAAAGGTGATTAGAGCCCTTCTTAATTCCCATCCGTACGAAGAAGTTGCGTATGATATTTATAACCTTGAGAATGATAATGTTGATTTCGGGCTGGGTTGTACTGGTGAACTGGCTGAAGCTATAAGTGAAAATGATTTTCTGGAAAAGGTCAGAGATACCTTTGGCTCAGGAGGAGTAAGATATTCAAAATTAACAGGGAATCCTGTTAAAAATATTGCTGTCTGCGGTGGTGCGGGTGCATCACTTTTGAGAGATGCAATCTCTTCCGGTGTCGATGCTTATGTTACCGGTGATATAAAATACCATAATTATTTTGACGCTGAAAGTAAGATACTGCTTGTGGATGCAGGTCATTATGAGAGTGAAAAATTCTCTGCTGAAATAATATTCGACCTAATTATCAAAAAATTCCCTAAATTTGCAGTCCGGTTTTCAAAAACAGATACGAATCCGATAAACTATTTGTAAAATGGAAAAAGTGAAATCACACGATTCAGAAATTTCAGTGGAAGACAGGCTGAGAGCGTTATACAGTCTTCAGCTGGTCGATTCAGAGATAGATAAAATAAAAACATTAAGGGGTGAGTTACCACTGGAGGTTCAGGACCTGGAGGATGAAATTGCCGGACTTGAGACAAGGCTTGGCAACCTGAAAGATGAGGTAGTTAACCTGGAAAAGTCGGTGACCAATAAGCATAATGAGATCGCTGCTGCTGAAGCTCTGATTAAAAAATATGATGAACAGCAGAAGAATGTAAGGAATAACCGTGAATATGATTCACTGTCAAAAGAAATTGAGTATCAGAATCTTGAAATTGAGCTTTTCAATAAGAAGATAAGGGAGTTTAATGCACAGGTAGAAGAGAAAAATCTTGTTATTGCTGAATCCGAAACACTTCTCTCTGACCGTAAAACTGACCTTGAAAATAAGAAGTCAGAACTTGATGAGATTATTTCCGATACTCAGAAGGAAGAGGAAGGGCTTTATAAAAAGTCAGAAAAGGTTGAATTGATTATTGAAGAGAGACTACTTACCGCTTATAAAAGGATACGATTAAATGCAAGAAATGGTCTTGCAGTGGTTCCGGTTCAGAGAGATGCCTGCGGAGGCTGCTTCAATCAGATACCCCCACAGCGTCAGCTCGATATCAAATCGAGAAAGAAGATTATTGTGTGCGAATATTGCGGAAGAATCCTTGTTGATGACGAGATAATAAAAGAGGGACATCTTTAATTCCCTGAATCAAAATCCACTTGGGGGTGTCTCAAAAAAGGCACCCTTTCTTTTTTGGTTTATTGTCACTTACTTTTGCTCCTCCAAAAAAGTAACCAAAGAAAAAGAGTCCGGAAAAGACACTCCTTTTGGAGCTAATCTTTATACAAATATTTTTTATATATGTTCTCAATATTAGAAGGAGATCCCTCTCCGCTGAAGCGGGATCGGGATGACAGGTTCTTTTGGGGTAAAATGTGAGGGAAAGAAGCGGCGAGCCGCAGCAGTATTCAGGATAAATATAGAATGGTATCTTTGCGGCTCGCCGCTTCTTTCCCTCTGTTTCTAAGCTAATTACCTGTCATCCCGATGCGAAGCGAAGGATCTCCTTCTCCATTCAGGATTTAACTTATTTGCAGATGTAATGAAAGATTAGCTTCAAAACGGGGGGAAACTTTTGCTGCCACTCAACTTCAACTAAAAAAAGTCTTAGGTTGACTGCTATGGGGGTGAAACCGGATTATTGAAGCAGCCTCTTTTTTATTAATTTTACAATCATTACAGGATAGAATTATATGACAGCAGATTTTAAAAAACTTGTATCCGAAGGTATACCTGAAGAACTGCCGGCAGCTAAATCCTATGATGCAGGTATAAATCATGCACCAAAACGCAAACAGATACTCAGCATTGAGGAGAAGAAACTTGCCCTCAAAAATGCTTTGAGATATTTTCCTGAAAGATTTCATAAAAAACTTGCAGTTGAATTTGCCCGGGAACTGGAAGATTTTGGCCGGATCTATATGTATAGATTCAGACCTGATTATGAGATCAGGGCGAGGAATATCGATGAGTTTCCATATGTTTCAAAAAACGCGGCTGCAATAATGCTGATGATCTCCAACAATCTCGATAATTCAGTAGCCCAGCATCCTCACGAGCTAATAACCTATGGTGGTAACGGTGCTGTGTTTCAGAACTGGGCACAGTACAGGTTAACAATGAAATATCTTTCGGAGATGACGGATGAACAGACTCTTGTTGTTTATTCAGGACACCCGATGGGCCTTTTTCCTTCGCACAGGGATGCTCCCCGGCTTGTTGTAACAAACGGAATGGTAATACCCAACTATTCCACGCAGGATCATTGGGAAAAATTCAATGCTCTCGGCGTTTCACAATATGGCCAGATGACGGCAGGATCATATATGTATATCGGTCCCCAGGGGATAGTGCACGGAACAACAATTACAATTCTCAATGCTGCACGAATGACAATAGGAGGGAATTACCGCGGAAAGCTATTTCTTTCCTCAGGTCTTGGAGGAATGTCGGGAGCTCAGCCAAAAGCAGCAGCGATTGCGGGAATGGTGTCAGTTATAGCCGAAGTGAATCGGAAAGCCATTGAAACAAGATATTCGCAGGGATGGGTTGATGAAGTTTGTCATGATATTGATACACTGTGTAAAAGAGTCAGGGAAGTTAAGTCTTCAGGAGGCATAATATCGATAGCTTATGCCGGGAATATTGTTGATGTGTGGGAAAAGTTTGCAGATGAAAATATAAAGGTTGATATAGGTTCAGATCAGACTTCACTGCACAATCCATGGTCGGGAGGTTATTACCCTGCAGGGTACAGCTTTGAGGAGTCTTCAAAGATGATGACTGAGGAGCCTGACAGGTTCAGGGAGGCTGTCAGGAAATCACTTGTAAGACAGGTTGCTGCAATTAACAGGCATACCGCATCAGGGACATATTTCTTTGATTATGGAAATGCATTCCTCCTTGAGGCTTCACGTGCAGGAGCGGATGTAAAGGATAAAAATGGAGCGTTCAGGTATCCTTCATACGTCCAGGATATTATGGGCCCTCTCTGTTTTGATTACGGTTTCGGACCTTTCAGGTGGGTATGCTGTTCAAATGATCCTGCTGATCTTCAGGTAACAGATATTATTGCAGCAGAAGTACTTGAGGGCATATCAAAAAAAGCTCCTGCCGCAATAAAGAAGCAGCTTTCAGATAATATTCACTGGATCAGGGAAGCCGCAAAAAATAAGCTTGTTGTGGGGTCACAGGCCAGAATATTGTATGCCGATTCTGAAGGGAGGATAGCAATAGCTGATGCCTTCAATAAAGCAGTCTCGGAAGGCAGGATATCAGGACCGGTTGTTATCGGAAGGGATCATCATGACGTTTCAGGTACTGATTCCCCATTCAGGGAGACATCAAATATTTATGACGGTTCCAGTTTTACTGCCGACATGTCTGTCCAGAATGTAATAGGAGACGGATTCCGTGGTGCAACCTGGATATCACTTCATAACGGTGGAGGCGTTGGATGGGGGGAAGTAATAAACGGAGGATTCGGAATGGTTCTTGACGGTTCAGAGGAATCCTCAAGGCGTCTGAAAAGGATGCTTCACTGGGATGTAAATAACGGGATCGCAAGAAGGAGCTGGGCAAGAAACGCGAATGCAATTTTTGCAATTAAGCGTGAAATGGATAGAACACCAGGATTAAAAGTCACGCTTCCGAACATTGCGGACGATAAAATAATTGATGGTTTATTTGAATGAAGTTTTGCAGGTCAGTCCTTTGAAAGCAGAACTACTGCCATTCCGATAATTCCTTCCTCGCGACCGGGAAAACCCATTTTTTCGGTTGTAGTTGCCTTAATAGTTACATTGTCAGGTTTTGTGGAGAGAATTGATGAAAGTGTCATTCTCATTTCCGGAACATATGATGTTATTTTGGGTTTTTCAAGGCAGATTGTACAATCGAGGTTAACGATCTTAAAACCTTTTTCACGGATAAGGTCAAAAGTCCTTTCAAGAATTATTTTACTGTCGATGCCTTTGAATTCGCTGCTGCTGTCGGGGAAGTAATAACCTATATCACGTAATCCGGCAGCTCCGAGAAGAGCATCGCAGATTGCATGGATGAGTACATCGCCATCGGAATGAGCCACACATCCTTTTTCAGAAGGAATATCAACACCTCCCAGCCATAGTTTAAGGCCGGTTTCAAGTCTGTGAAAATCAATCCCCTGACCGATTCTTATATTCATCCTTTTGTTTTGCTGGCGTTGCGCAGGGCATTAATGTCAAAAGCGAGAGAAAATCTGAGTGTTCTCGCAAGCGGATGATTTTGTACCATAGGCATCAGGTATGAGAAATCAAGAGTGAAAGCACTTAATCTCAGACCTGCACCTGCAGTAAAATATTTACGGTTTCCTTTTGTTTCATGCTCATGAAAATAACCGCCCCTTACAGCGAAAAGGTTATTGTACCAGTACTCAACTCCTGTTGCATACATTATCTCATGCATTTCCTCCTTAAATCCTCCGGGAGCATCGTAGAACGACTGGAAAATTGCAACTGGCACAGAGACATTCGGATCTTTTCCGGCTATTATGCTGTCGGGATTTGATGTGCTGTAAATCGGAGGCGTGGGAACAAGAAGCTTATTAAGGTCGAGTGATACGGTAATCTTGTTATAACTGTCCAGATCAACAGTAAATGAGCTTCCTATCCTCATATTCATAGGAATAAAATCAGATGTCTGTGAATCGGAATAGCTCATTTTACTACCTATGTTGGAGAAATTAATTCCGGCAGCAACAACTCCTTTTTTATCACCTACAGATATATCTTTATTATAATATCCTGAGATATCGGCAGCAAATGAAATGCCTGGTTTTGTAGCCACCCCTCCTGAATAAGATCCGCCGGTAAGATTGGAATAAATAAACCTGAAGGCAATTCCTCCGGCAAAATTTTCAGCGAATAATCTTGAATAGCCAAGATCAAATGCGAACTCATTTGGAGTAAAAGTACGTTCAAGGTTTCCAAATTCATCAGTAAACGGTACATCTCCCAGAGATGAATAAAGCAGGCTTGAGCTGACAACCTGTTTTTTGTCAATCCTTGTATATCCTGAAAGGAGGGCTATATTGATATCGGGGACAAGTGTTCTGAGCCATGGAGAATAAGCGAGTCCAATCCCCCCTTTTCCATCGATAAAGGCGAATTTTGCAGGATTCCAGTGCATGCTGAAAACATCGGGCGACATTGCCACTCCTGCATCTCCTATACCTCCAGCTCTGGAATCAGGTGCAATGGTCAGAAAAGGAACCACAGTCTGAATGGCATTCAACTCCCCTGAACTATCCTGCCCATATAGTTTTAAACTGCCCGTGAACATCAGGACAATCCAAAACAATATTACCCCGCATTTCTTCATTTCATTCATTTCAAAAACTTTGCAAATATAAAACAAATATTTTCCGCTCTTATTGTGTTGTGCCTATAAAATGATCATTCTTCCTGAAGAACTTACAGTTTCACCTTCTGGTGTGACAATTGTTATTCTGTAAGGATAAAGCCCTCTGCCAACCCGGCTCCCTCCATTATCACGACCATCCCAGATCACCGGTGGAAGAGTAAATCCTGATGTAATGACGGTGGTCCTGATTACCTTAATCATTTTGCCGCTGAGGTTATAAATATTAATATTTATAGTGAGTTCCTTATCCGGTCTGTTATGTTCTGCCTGAATCCTGGTCTCATTGAAAAACGGGTTTGGATAATTGATCAGATTACTTATAACGAATTTACCGTCATTTTCAACAAAAAAATCTATTGTGCCGGTTGATGAATTATTAAAATTATCCCAGGCTTTAAGTGTCAGTGTATGTTTTCCTTCAGAAAGACCCGGAAGATCATATAAAAGACTGCCTTTCCGGTAATTATCGAAATCATTTTCAAAATAGCTGTTAAGGACAAATGAGTTGTTCCGGTCATTGTCAAGGTATGCTATGATATCATGTCCAATGCCTGAACCGGTTGTGTTAATACCTCCCGGATCCTCAATTATGGCAAGTAATTTAGGGGTACTGTTTGTCATGCCTCCGTTCCGGAAAAGAGTATCATTCATGAAAAGACTGATTTCAGGACCTGTATTGTCGGTAATCCCGGCCTGTGAAAAACCTCCGACAATCACCCTGCTGAATTCCCCGTTCATATCCTGTAATTTATCCGTTGCATAATAGCTGACTTTTCCGTAACCTGTTGAATAATCTATGTCTCTTGGTACAATGAAGGTGAAGCTAAACCTTCCGTTCTTTGCAAGTGTATTGCCGCTGAAAAGAATATTATGCCTCACAGGAAATTCAACGCTCGATCCTCCATCATTGGCAAGTGTCTTGATCATGCTTTCCTTATCAAATACAAGTGGCGAAACGATTCCGTTAAAAGAGTCAACCAGCTGACCCGAATAGTTTTCAATATGCCCTGATACAGTGATGACTGACAAAGCTTTCAGACTATCTATATCATCAGTGACAGGTACGCTGTTTATTGAATCAGTTACTACATTTCCATGCCATGGATAGGAAAGCTTCAGGGCAGGATCACCCAGAAGGGTGAAGTTTCTTTTATTCGGACCACTGCCTGAATTATTTTTAGCGAGACGGATTATGTCACCAAATGCCAAAGCAGATCCTGATGAATCCCTGTCGAATGCAAAATTGAAAATGTTCCTGTTGAGAAATGCATTGGGTGCAGAGTAGACAACACGTGTTGTTGACATCAGCGCAATGGCCCCTGTTGTAATACCGGTAAGTGCCAGCTCACCTGCCGAAGTTTTTTGAATTAATTCCCCGGTCAGATTATTAATTTCAATGTCATCAAACCGGCTGAATTCACAGGTTGCTGTAATAAACAGAGGTAGTTTCCCGGTATTCTTCCAGGATGTGATATCGCCCGTTTTAAGTATTCCTTCATGGGCAAGGCCATTTTCACTACCATGTCCTGTGTAATTAAAAATAAGGCAACCATTATTTATCCGGTCATTAATGGCCTGGTTTACATTTGGATATGTCTGGCCGCTGACAGTGGTGGTCTGACGATAAGAATCGAGGTATATTTTCTCCAGGTTGAAAACAGGTACACTATCCTGAATTATTCTGGCAAGTGATTCGGCATCTGACAGATGTGTGTTTCCATCTTCATCATCGGCAGTCAGGCATATAATATTCTTCCAGTCTCCGTTATTTACCGGATCAAGATATGTCCTGATTTTTGATAAAACAATACCGGCCTGAAGAGTGTCATTAACAGGCAGGCGGCCTATCCCGATATCCTCTGTTCCCTCTGCTTCGCCTTCATTATCCTCAAGCAGGCCGTAAAAATCGTCAGAGGTAAAAGTGGAAACTACAACATTCGAATTCTGAGACTGATATGTGGGTATAAAATTGGGATTTTTAGGGGGTGGTGTTTTATTTTCGAATGATCCATCACCGAAAAGCAATAAATATTTAAGCGGGGTCTTTGTATTTCCCTGGAAGATATACTTGAACCTCACGAAGTTCCTAATTGCAGCAATATCGGGCACTCCTCCAGAGAATTCATTATAGATCTGTTCAGGTGTAACTATCAGTGATTCAAGGTTGTCATTTGCACGATGGATATCTGCCAGCTGCATTGCATATTTGAGGAACAGAGGATGGGATACTATTATCATGCCGGCAGGCTGTGATCCGTGCAGATTCTGGACAGGAACAGTCGTAGTCCTTATAACAGGATTAAGAAAGTTCCCTTGTGTAAATGCTGCATAAGTTTTCAGGATAGTTGTACTGTCAGTAAAGGTAATTACATCACCTGCCTTAACATAGCTGACCTGTTTAATGTTATACTGATCGGTTATATCCCAGATTACAGGTTCATTATTTCCTGCATTAATCCGGAATTCTGTTACACGTCCTGATGCAACTGACCTGTAATCACTGAACTGTGTATATGATCCTTTATAGCTGTTGGTCTTCCTGCCATGCAGGGTTATGTAATCGAGCCATCCGGCATTTTCCGATGATGTCCCGTTATTAATATATTTCAGCTCAAAAACCGGAGAAGCTGAAGAAGGAATAAGAGAATCTCTGTACTCAACAATATTGGCATAAGTACCTGTGTAGTTATAAAGGTTAACAGGTGGTACAGAAATATTCTTCGCAGTAACAGATCCCTCATTGAGTCTGAAAATGGTTGTTATTGCAGCCCGTGCAGCTACCCTGATATTGTATTTTATTTTTTCACCATTTATGAGATCATTAAAACCGGGATTGATTGTAAGGCCGCTAAGCACTGAAACAGGCTGAAACCACTCCCTGCCTGATTTCTTAAGGTTTTCGCCTTCAATTTCGTGTACAAAGAGTGCATCTGAAGCTTCGGAAACATTATTGGCCACAGCACTGGTCTTGATGGTCTCAATTCTTTTTCCGGTTACTTCATCAGTTGTGAGAAAGTAATATGATGTATCTGAATAGTTATGTCTGAGAAAACTGTATTTTCTGTCACTTTTATTGTAAATCCACCTATGGGTTGCCTTTCCGTAAAAAAGGAGGTATTCACCTTCATTCAGAACTGAGTCACTACCTGAAATAAATATGGCCAATTCCTCAAGGTCATCAGGAGAGGGTGAATTATTATAATATGAAAGTTGTCCCCAGTTATTGGAATAAAGCCGGGGTTTTGACGGATTGCTGATTCCAAGCTGTTTAAGCTTTGAAAAATCTATCCTGTAAATACCATCCCGGACAACTGCAATTTTAAACCAGGTTCCTTTTGAAAGCACAGACGAGGAAACCCTTGTCTGAGCAATCAGATCAGAACAGAGTACCGGAAGAAGGATAATAATTATTTTTGAAAGCCTCATCATAACTTCCGGCAAAGATAAAAGATATAAATATACTCTCTGGATAACTGGTCCTCTCCTTTTTTGTTTTGGATGCAGGAAATAATAACGTGAACAAACCGTTCTTATTGCAGTCTTATTACCATCATTTTAAAATATAAACCTGAAATTTGAAGAAGGAGAGGTTATTGTTTAGTTTGTTATGTTTGTATATGTATTTTAATAAACAGATGCCAGGAATTCGCTGGATCATTATATTTTCAGGGTTTGTTGCCAGTCTGTCGGTGAATGGACAGGAGACTGACCCCGGTCCCGGTTACCAGATGGTGCTAATGAATAATCCTGCCCTGTCAGGAAGTGAAGGAAGCGGAAATCTCAGGCTGTCATATCTTAATTTTTATCCGGGAAACGGGTATAACCTTCATTCAGTCTATCTGTCTTTTGATTCCTATTTTCAGAAATTACATGGAGGAGCCTCATTTTACCTTGCTGAGGATTATCTTGGCGGATCAGTTAATAATATAAGAGGAGGCTTTTCATATTCATATTTTCTTCAGGCCGGAGAGGATCTCTTTTTTAATGCCGGCCTCAGTTTTTCTTTTTATCATCAGGGCTATAACTTCAGTAATTCTGTACTTCCTGATATGATCGATCCGCTTTCGGGAGTTGTTTATCCTTCTTCCGAGGCCCTGAAACCATCAGGGAAAACAGTTTTTGATATGGGAACCGGATTTACCTTTGTTAAGGACTGGCTGTCAGGAGGGCTTGCAGTACTTCATCTGGCTGAGCCGGATTTATCTTCAGGAGGTACCGATAAGGAAATAATACACAGAAAACTATTTGTACATCTTTGTGGCGATTTCCCGTTTGGAAAGACTGACAAACTGTATGCAAGACCTGTAACATATTTGAGTTACCAGGAAAAATTCCTTATCGGAGGTGGAGGATTGTCTGTTGAAACTGAGAACATTGCAATTAATGCAATTGGAATGGGAGATAATTCAGGGAATATAAATCTTCAGACAGGATTTTCCGTTAGAGCCGGATTTGTTACTTTCAATTATACCTACCGGTTCAATATTATTTCCGGTAATTCACTGATGCCAATGTCGCTTCTTCATCAGACTGGACTAGCATTCAGTTTATATGATGTTGATAAAAGAAAAAGTACTAAAACAATAAATTTTCCTAAATTGTAGTTATATTTGGTGTTTGAAATATAGAAATTCTTAAAATTTATTATATTTGAATAATCTATTAGAGCCATAAAACCTAAGGAGTTATGTTTAAAATCAGAATTTTACTTGTTTATCTATTTTCTGTAGTACTTCTGACATCCTGTTTTCTGAAGAAAGACGGAGGCGGAGATCCGAACGTTTCATCAACAACAGGCTGGGAGTACAATAATCCGGATAATGGCGGATTTGAAGTTGCCCTGGGCGCTGAACAAAGAACGGGTCCCGGACTTGTTCTTATTGAAGGAGGCCGTTTTACTATGGGGCAGATTGAACAGGATGTCCTTTATGACTGGAACAACAAGCCAAGGACAGTTACTGTATCTTCATTCTACATGGATGAAACAGAAATAAAAAATATCGACTACCGTGAGTACCTTTTCTGGCTCCGCAGAGTTTATAAGGATTATCCGGAGGTATTCAGACGGTCGCTTCCTGATACACTGGTATGGAGAAGCCCGATGGGATTTAATGATCCTTACGTACAGTATTATTTCAGGCACCCATCATATAATAATTATCCTGTTGTAGGTGTAAGCTGGGTTAAGGCAAATGATTTCTGCCTCTGGAGAACTGACAGGGTGAATGAACAGCTTCTTATAGATGAGGGTGAACTCAGTCCCGATCCTAATCAGCTGAATGAGAAAAACTTCAATACTGAGGCATATCTTGCAGGTATGTACGAAGGTGTTGTAAACCAGCTTCGTGAAAGTCTGAACCCTGAACAAACCGAAAGAAGGACCAATTTCGAGGATGGACTGCTTCTTCCGAGTTACAGACTGCCTACAGAAGCCGAGTGGGAATTTGCAGCCTATGCACTGAGAGGGACAACTTTTGAGGAGAGAATATACGAAAGAAGATTATATCCCTGGGATGGCCACAATGTAAGAAATGCCGACCAGAAGAACCGTGGTGAGATGATGGCAAACTTTGTCCGTGGCAGGGGTGACTTGATGGGTGTTGCCGGGAACCTTAATGATAACGGATCAATTACAGTTGATGTGAAGTCATACTGGCCAAACGATTATGGTCTTTACTGTATGGCAGGGAACGTTAATGAGTGGGTGATGGATGTTTACCGTCCCCTTACATATGATGACATGGACGGATTCAACCCCTTCAGAGGTAATGTTTATACTGACCTTCGCAGAGATGCCAATGGAAATATTGTCGGAAAAGATAAGCTTGGTCGTCTTTATGTTGATACAGTAAAGGATGTTGATGTGGCTAACAGATATAACTACCAGAAAGGTGACTACAGAAATTATAAGGATGGAGACCTTCAGTCTGCAATACCGGGTGGTGCCGACTGGAATACGGAAGATGGCAAAAAGGGTTCATTGAGGATGTATTCCCAGGATGCAGGTTCCGGAGGAGGTCAATCCGACTACGTTACACTGATCAATGATAATGCAAGAGTTTATAAAGGTGGTTCATGGAAAGACAGGGCTTATTGGCTTAATCCTTCCACCAGAAGATTCCTTGATCAGGATGCTTCCCGCGATGATATTGGTTTCAGGTGTGCAATGATCAGGGTTGGAAGCCCGGCAGGTATGTAAGTATTGATTCCTATATATTAAAGGGGCTTCTTCAGCCCCTTTTTTAGTCCATGCCAAATATGAAGACAGAACAGATCTACGAACTATACAGAAAATCAAAAGGAATAAATACCGATTCACGGACAATTAAGCCCGGTGAAATATTTTTTGCTCTCTGGGGTGAAAAGTACAACGGTAACATTTATACCGAGGAAGCTTTGGGTAAAGGTGCTTCATGGGCTATTATTGATGACCCTCTTTATGAAACAGACAGCACATTACTGGTTGACGATTGCCTCTTTGAGTTACAGGCGCTGGCTGCACATCACCGGAAAATACTTAATATCCCTGTACTTGCAATAACAGGAACCAATGGTAAAACAACAACTAAGGAACTGATAGCAGCCATCCTTTCAAAAAAGAAAAAAATACATTATACCAGGGGAAATCTTAATAATCATATAGGAGTGCCTCTGACAATACTTTCGGCTCCCGATGACGTCGAAATGATGGTTATTGAAATGGGAGCCAGTCATATAGGTGAGATAAGGTCACTTTGTCTGATCGCCAGACCTGACTTTGGTATAATTACAAATATAGGAACTGCTCATATTGAGGGATTTGGATCATTTGAAGGGGTTGTGAAAGCAAAAACAGAGTTATACGAACATCTTAGGAAGGTAAACGGGGTAGCTCTATATAATGAACAGAATCCTATTCTGACTGAAAAGATCTTCAAAGTTGTCAACCGTGCAGTTCCTTTCAGCGATCCAACAGGCATTGAATTGGTGCTGGAAATTATCATTTCTGATCTGTTCCTTAAGCTAAAGGCTACTTACCAGCACAAATCGTATGAGATTAATACAAATCTTTTTGGAGCATATAACCATGAAAATATAAAAGCTGCGATCGCTACCGGTCTTTTCTTTGATATCCCTATGGAAGATATTGTTAAAGCCATTGAGGACTATCAGCCGGAAAATAACAGGTCCCAGGTTCTTAAAAAAGCAACTAATACTCTTATCTGCGATTCATACAATGCCAATCCGTCAAGCATGATTACAGCAATTCAATCATTTGCCGGAATGGTTTCGGAACATAAGCTGATAATACTGGGTGATATGCTTGAACTCGGAGATAAAACCGAAGCTGAACATTTAAAGGTCCTTCAGGAACTTGAATCTGTGAAACCGGAATTGGTCTACTTAGTTGGTCCGGTCTTTTCAGGCCTGTCAGATAAGTATGGATACAAGTCATTCTCCGATACTGAAAAACTTATTGATCATCTTAACAAGAAACCTGTTAAAGATTTCACAGTACTAATTAAAGGATCACGTGGTATCGGACTTGAAAAAATCTATCCCCTGCTTTAGTATATTTGGCTGCTTACTGATTTTTCCCGTTAAAGGTTATATTGATCAGAAGGACCTCCGATCTGCTGCCTGAACGGACTCTTGGGCCCCATAATCCGTAGCCGGAGGATACAATAATATTTGTGTTACCTCTTTTTACATATCCATAGCTTACATCGTAGATCATACGTGTTATATAATTCAGAGGCCACATCTGTCCGTTATGTGTATGACCTGAAAGCTGCAGATCGATTCCATTCCTTACCGATTCTTCGAGATGAAATGGCTGATGATCCAGCAGGATCATTGGTTTTGTTGTATCTGCCTGACTTATAAGCTCTCCGATTGATTTACGTCCTTTACCGTAAAATCTTAAAGCATCCCTGTCAATCCTGCCAATCAATTGAATTCCACCATCCAGTGTAATAATTTCATCTTTCAGTACACGTATTCCCTTGCTTTCAATATAGGGAATTGTTTTACTGCCCCCGCCAATATACTCGTGATTCCCGGCAATTGCATATATCCCTTCCCTGCACCTTGGACATGTAAAATACTGAAGCAGGTCACCTCTCAGGACAGGGCCAATTTCCCCATCAATAATATCACCCAGAAGAAGGACAACATCAGGATTAAGATCCTTCATCATAGAAGAGAGTTTAATAATGCTTCTTTTTCTGATGACGCTGCCAAGATGAATATCTGATACAGCAGCAATCCTGAGGTTTTTAAACTCCCCTGCAGGCTTATCAATTGTAGTATTATACTCTCTGACAACAGGTATCACAGCATTTATAAAACCACCTGTAATCAGCAAAACCGAAATTGATGAAGTAATCAGGAATGACCATTTTCTGAAGAGAGGAATCGTATCACTTCCGAGTATGCCAATAATTCTGAATAGTAGAAGTATAATGTCTGACAACAGAAAGAAAATAAATCCGTAAAGCATAAATGCAAGCCAGAATCCTCCTATTATGTTAAGGACATCCGTAATCAGTGAAGAATGCCTTGCTTCAATTATTTTGGCTACAATAAATATTACAGAAATTAAAAAAAATGTCAGTGTGTAGAGGAGCTTGTTAGCCTGAAGAACAGGCAGGGCATTATATCCTTTAAAAAAAAGATATAGATTTAGGAGAGTGTAAATTGTTAGTACAACTATAAAAAAAACCGCCATTTGATATCGTCTCATTATTTGTTATTGTTCCATTTAATCAGGTCGAAAGTCTTCCGGCCTCTGATATAGAACTCATAAACAATGCTTTTGTTCAATACTTTTCCGGGAGCACTGATCAATTCGAGATCCGATACTTCTTTTCTTTTCAGGCGGAGTGTGGTTTTATTCCTGTAATAATCCATGTGTGCCTTTAACACTGAAATAAAGTTTTTTCCGTCACCCTTAAACAGAAACATAATAGCTGCCACACCGTCAAGAAGCTTTCTGATAAACATTATTTTACCAAGATGATCTTCGGGAAGGTTCTTATAGAGGAGGAACAGGCTGTTCCTGAAGTTAAGATATGTTTTATAGGGAGAGGTATAGGGTAATGATCCTCCGCCCACATGATAAATTACAGATTCGGGAATATAACAGATCCTGTAACCCAGCTTGCTGAATCTCCAGCACAGATCTATTTCTTCCATATGAGCAAAGAATGCAGGATCAAATCCTCCTGCTTTTTTCCAGGCCTCAGACCTGACAATCATACATGCCCCGCTTGACCAGAATACATCTGTCCGGGTATCATACTGACCCGAGTCCCTTTCGATGTGATAAAAAATCCTGCCCCTGCAGAAAGGATATCCATATTTATCAATGAAGCAGCCGGCTGCACCAGCATGTTCAAAAAAATCACGATTTGAAAAGGATTTTATTTTTGGCTGGCAGGAGGCAACATCAGGATTGGAATCCATATATTGTACTAGGGGACTGAGCCATCCTTCAGTAACCTCAATATCAGAGTTAAGCAGAAGATAATATGTGGCGTCGATTTTTTCAAAAGCCAGGTTATAACCGCCGGCAAAGCCATGATTTGCTCCGAGTTCAATTACTTTTATACCGGTATGATTTGCAGTCAGATATTCAACCGAACCATCAGTAGATCCGTTATCAGCTACATAAATACCTGTTTCAGTGTCAGATGAGTATCTGATTACCACAGGAAGGAATTTCTTCAGGAAGTCAATTCCGTTCCAGTTCAATATTACAATAGCGGTCTTAAGCATCTGGCTGAGGTCTTTTGTGTTTCCACCGCCTGTGGCTCCAGAGCCAGAATTCAGGATTTTCTTTAATCTGATCCTCCAACTTTCTTACATAAGTTTCGATAATATCTTTCTCTTCAATCCCTGAAGTATGTTCAAAAAGAACTTCAAAATCCATGTTATAATGTCCGCGTTTTATCTTTTGAACATTCATAAAGACTACTGGCATATCGTATTTTGCGGCTATTTTCCCCGCTCCCTTGAAGAATGGGGTATCCTGGTTCAGGAAAGTTGTCCAGTGATCTGTTTCAAGCCCGGGGGGTGTCTGATCTGCAATAAAAACACTAAAGGTGTTAATTTTATGGTTCCTGTAATTGATAATATCTTTGATAATCATTGAGGTAGGGGCGAGTTTCAAGCCGTCCTTTGATCTCTGTTCATTCATAAACCTGTTAAAATATTTGTTTTTCAGAGGTTTATAAATAACTATAGTAAGGTAATTGACATGCTGACCCAAAAGCGTTGGCCATTCCCAGTTATTGTAATGTCCAAGCACTCCGATTACATCGCGTTTTTCAGATCTGAATTTGTCAAATATTTGAGTATTGCTGACTGTATACCTTATTAGCTGTTCATCATTTGGCAAATTCCTCAGTTTAAGGATCTCAACAAAAAGATCGGCAAGGTGATGGTAGAAACCTTTTTCGATTTTGCAGATTTCTTCATCTGATTTCTCAGGGAAGGCGTTTTTAAGATTTTTTCTTACGACTTTTTTCCTGTATCCGGGGAAATAATAGAGCAATGCAAAAAGAAAATCAGAGAAGATATATAGAACCCGCAAAGGAAGCAGTGTGATTGTCCAGTTGACAGCAAAGAAAAGGTAATAACCTATTGCTCCCATTTATATTTTATTTTTGAATCATAAATTTACTTACAATTTCCAAAATTTCCGGGTAAACATTGCCGTTAGCTGCAACAATTTCCTCCCCGTTAAGGTTTCTTTCTCTTCCTGAAAAATCACTTATCCGTCCTCCGGCTTCTCTCAGAATTATTATACCTGCACAGATGTCCCAGGGATGTAGCCCGTATTCATAGAATACCTCGAACCTGCCGCAGGCAACATAAGCTATATCTATTGCTGCCGATCCCATTCTCCTTATTCCCTGGGTATTCATGCAGAGCCACGAGAGCAGTTTCATGTAGTTTTCAAGTCTGCCGAAGTCATTGTAAGGCAGACCGGTGGCAATGAGACTTTCGGACAGGGATTTTGCATCTGAAACATGAATTCTTTTTCCGTTAAGCCATGCTCCGCCTCCCTTCCAGGCAGTATATACTTCATTACCTCCCACCACATGGATAACGCCCGCAACAGGCTCATTGTCCTCCATCAAACCGATGCTGATCGCAAACAGCTTTAAGCCATGAAGGAAATTTGTTGTACCGTCAAGAGGATCGATGACCCAGCAGTATTTTTCACCGGATTTTGAAGAGGTGCCTTCCTCTGTCCTGAAACCTGCCTCCGGCAATATAGTTGACAATTTGTCAACGAGCATTTTCTCAGAGCCTTTGTCGACATAACTGACAAAATCATTCAGCCCTTTTTTTTCAGTATGGCTGATATCAAATACTGCAGCCTCTTTTAAAATAAACACAGCTGTTTCTGCTGAAGCCTTCTCAACTTCCTTACAAATTTTTTTCAGATCAATCATTATTCAGTCTGTTAATTCCGATGACATCCTTCCCGATTCTGATATAGCCTTTAATTTAACTTTTCTTACCGTACCGGCTAGTCTGGCATTCCAGGGATATTGAACCCTTATATAATTGGAAGAGAAACCGGTAGCGTATCCGTCGGTTCTTGTTCTTTCAAAGAGAACATCAGTTATCGTACCAATATTTTTTCTCTTAAAATCTTCCTGTTTTTCTGAAGACAGTTCTGACAGGATTCTGCTTCTTCTCTCTTTCTCAGCATGTGATACCTTGCCCGGAAGAGATGCAGCAACAGTATCAGGTCTTTCAGAAAATGTGAAAACATGAAGATAGGAGAGGGGTAAATCACTCAGGAAGGTGAAGGTATCCTTGAAATCTTCCTCTGTTTCACCCGGAAATCCGATTATTACATCAGCACCTATTCCTGCAAGAGGGATTATTTCCCTTATCCTGGCAACACGCGATGCGAAAAGATTCCGTTTGTATCTTCTTCTCATCAGACCCAGAATTTTGTCAGACCCGCTCTGCAATGGGATGTGAAAGTGCGGGAGGATCTTTTTATTTTCCGCAGTCAGGACAATTATTTCATCTGTAAGAAGATTAGGTTCTATTGAAGATATTCTGTAACGTTCAATGCCCTCAATTGTAATAAGTTCTCTCAGTAGTGACTCAAATGTATCGCCTGTGGATTTTCCAAAATCGCCGATATTAACGCCGGTAAGGACGATCTCCTTCACTCCTGTTTCAGCTATTTTTCCGGCTTCCAGGATTATTTCATTAATTCCCGGATTCCTGCTGACACCGCGAGCCAGCGGGATTGTACAATAAGAGCATCCGTAATCGCAGCCATCCTGGACTTTCAGGAATGACCTGGTTCTGTCGCCCATTGAGAAAGAAGGATTGAAACTATCCGTCTCAGAAATATTGCATGAATGGATTTCTGCAACTGCTTTCTTCTGAGTATTTTCAAGGTAAGAGGCGATGTCGAACTTCTCATTCATTCCGAGTACCAGGTCCACACCCGGAATTGATGATATCTCCTGAGGCTTAAGTTGTGCATAGCATCCCACTACAGCTATGAAAGCTCCAGGTGAAAGGTTGATAAATTTTTTTATGACCTGTCTGCATTTTTTGTCTGCTGCATCCGTTACAGAACAGGTATTAATAATATATATATCAGCCTTGGTATTTGCAGGTACCCTCTCAAAGATCTCCGGTGGGAATGATCTTGACATTGTTGAGGTCTCAGCGAAATTCAGTTTGCACCCCAGTGTGTGGAATGCGATTTTCTTTTTAACAGTTTTCATTTTTTTTGCCACCAAGGCGCCAAGGCACCAGTTGGCACCAAGGTCAGATACTTTATTTCTTTAGTTTTGTGATGTAAACATTTCTGAACTGAATATCCTTTCCTTCGCTCTGGAGGCATATTGATCCATTTGTAATATTGCAATTGGTGCCCTTGTTCATAAGGACGCCATTTACAATAACTTCAATAATATTTCCCTTACAGGTTACCTCCATTGTATTCCATTCACCTACAGGCTTTTCGGTTGATTCTGCATTCTTTTTTACAACAGCTTTGGTTTTATCAGAACGCTCTGCAATATCTGCACCATTCATACAAACAAAATCTCCGGCATTACCTGCCATCAGCTGACATTCAATACATTTAAGCCATATGGCATCAGGTTCCTGACCATGTACAAACACCCCGCTGTTGGTAGCCTCAACAGGCCAGCGCCATTCCACATGGAGTTTATAATCAGAATACTTTTCTTTGGTTCGCATGTATCCGAAAGGATTCCCGCTTATATTTATAACATCATCTTTTACCGTAAAAACCGTGGAAGGATCGACAGTCTGATCTTTCAGGTAGAAGGTCCAGTTCGAAAGATCTTTACCGTTGAAAAGCTGAATTGTCTCACTTTTGGTATTTTTCTTTTCCTTCTCTTTTTTGCCTTTTGATTGTGCCTGCAAGGAGAGAGTTGCTGTTAATAAAATAACAGTAGCGAATGCAATTAATTTTACTGTTCGTTTTCTCATAATTGTATATTTATAATATTTACTGACGTTTAACCCACCCCTGGCCCCTCCCTGGAGGGGAACCACCTTCTCTGACTTTAATAATTTTTCCCCTGAGCCCTGTGTCCTGCACCCTGTGCCGTTTTATAATAGTTTACTTGCCAGTTCGGCAAGAAAACTGCGTTCACCCTTTACAAGGTTAACATGTGCAAAAATATCCTGATCCTTCATTTTGTCGGAAAGGTAGCTTAATCCGTTTGATGCTGTATCAAGGTAAGGTGAATCAATCTGTTCAATGTCACCTGTAAAGACCATTTTGGTTCCTTCCCCCGCTCGTGTTATAATGGTCTTTATCTCATGCGGAGTAAGGTTCTGAGCTTCATCCACAATGAAGAAGATGCTTGAAAGACTTCTTCCCCTTATATAGGCAAGCGGGGTAATCACGAGTTTTTCCTCCTTCATCATATCATTAATTCTCAGGAACTCAGGACTCTGGTGGCTGAATTTATGCTTAATGACTGTAAGGTTATCATAAAGAGGCTGCATATACGGGTCCATCTTTTCCTTTACATCACCAGGGAGGAATCCGAGATCCCTGTTGGCAAGAGGCACGATAGGACGAGCCAGGAATATCTGCTTGTATCTCTTATGCTGTGAAAGTGCCGCAGCAAGAGCCAGTAGTGTTTTTCCGGTTCCTGCTTTTCCTGTAAGGGAAACAAGCTGGATATCAGGGTTTGACAATGCTTCAAGGGCAAATGTCTGCTCTGCATTACGCGGATCGATACCATATGTAGTCTGCTTGATTACCCTGTTAAGCATTTTGTTAACGGGATTATAATGTGCCAGGGCACTTGCTCCGTTGTTCTTCATAATGAAAAACTGGTGCCCGGCAAGAGGCTGTTCAATACCGAATTCATCAGAATGCACTCCTTCAGGTACCTCATAGAGCTTACTTATGAGCTCATGGCTGACAGCCTCAAAAATCCTGATACCCTTATAAAGGTCATCAATGTTGGCAACCTTGTCATTCTGATAGTCCTGTGCCAGAATGCCAAGCGACTTGGCTTTCATCCGGAGATTTATATCCTTAGTTATCAGGGCAACGGTTTTATCCTTGTTGGCATTACAGACATAATCAGCAATTGCAAGAATACGGTGATCTGAAGTTCTTTCCGGAAAGGACTGGCTTACCTTTTCCGAAAAATCCTTACCTGTTTCGATATGCAGATTGCCGAGATTATCCCCAAGAGGGATATTTGCAGTTAAAAGCATATCCCCTGATAGTTTGTCAAGCTCCCGCGTAAATTCACGTGCATGGAAATTTATCAGATCATTTCCCCTTTTGAACTTGTCAAGTTCTTCAAGAACAACTATGGGAATTATTACATCATTCTCCTCAAAGTTGTAAATGCATTTATAGTCGTGAAGCAACACATTAGTATCGATAATAAACAATTTCTTGTTGTTCTTTTTTTTCATTTTTAATACCCTCTAATTCAAAGTGTTACAACAAAAACAATAATAGATTAATCCACCTGTAAAAATAACATATTTAAACCATTAATTGTTTGCTGTTAGTAAACTATGTTATTTTGTGGAAAAAAGAATGACGTATAAGGAGACACTAGACTTTCTTTATTCGCAACTACCGGCATATCACAGGATAGGGAAAGCAGCATATAAGAATGATCTTGGCAATACACTGGCTCTTGATGAATATTTTGGCCATCCCCATGAAAAATATAAAACGATCCATATAGCAGGAACGAATGGTAAAGGATCTGTTTCACATCTGACTGCTTCTGTTTTGCAGGAGTCGGGTTTCAGGACAGGTTTGTACACTTCACCACACCTTAAGGATTTCAGGGAGCGGATTAAGGTGAATGGTGAAAAAATTCCTGAAAAAGAAGTTATATCATTCGTTGAACTTCATAAAGATATTCTTCAATCGTTGCAGCCTTCATTTTTTGAAATGAGTGTTGCCATGGCTCTTGATTATTTTGCAAGGGTAAATGTTGACATTGCTGTTATAGAGGTTGGTCTGGGGGGAAGGCTTGATTCCACAAATATCATTACCCCGGTTTTATCTGTTATTACAAATATCGGGCATGATCACATGGATCTGCTTGGGGATACACTGGCAAAAATAGCTGTTGAAAAAGCAGGGGTCATTAAGAATGGAGTCCCTGTTGTGATTGGTGAAACAAATTCTGAAATTCGTGAAATATTTTCATCTGCTGCAGAAAAATCAGGTTCACAGATTTATTTTTCAGAGGAAAATTATTCATGCATGCTTGATAAAATGGATTTCAGTCAAAATGAGCGTCACTTTATTGTGACATCGAACACAGATCAACAGAAAACAGAAGGAACAATTCCACTCGGAGGAGATTACCAGGCGGCAAATCTCAGAACTCTGCTTCAGTTATTAAAATGCCTTTCCGGTACTCTAAATCTGACAAATGAGAATATAGTTAACGGTATAAGAAATGTGGTTAAGAATACCGGATTAATGGGGCGATGGCAGGTTCTTGGCAGAGATCCTTTAATTGTGTGTGACACGGGTCATAACCGGGAGGGGCTGGAATATGTTATAAAACAGCTTTTGATGGTTGATGTGGTTAAAAGGCATTTTGTGATAGGTTTCGTAAGTGACAAGGATCTTGGATCAGTTCTGCCATTATTCCCAGCTGATGCTGAATATTATTTTACCAGGGCATCAGTTCCAAGGGCGATGGATGAAAATAAATTATTGAATGAGGCTTCCATTTTTGGATTAAAGGGGAAGTCTTATCCTTCAGTAGGAGAGGCATATACAGCAGCCAGATCAAATGCATCTCAAAAGGATCTTATATTTGTAGGGGGCAGTACTTTTGTTGTGGCTGAAGTAATATAAAATTTCTTAAATTTGATCTGGTGAATAGTAATGTCTGATGAATAGAATCTTCCTAATATTTTTACTGGTATATTTTTCATTGTCTTTATCAGCTCAGCCTGCAGGAAAAGTTGTACTGTTGTATACTAATGATATTCATTCCAGAGTAACAGGTTTTGGTCCCGAATCCTATTATTCTCCAGTTACTGTAAATGACGACAAAACTACCGGAGGATTTGCAAGGATAGCTTCTGTTATTGAAAACGAAAAAAAGCAAAATACAGGTACCACACTGGTTCTTGATGCGGGTGATTTCCTTATGGGAACTCTTTTTCAGCATCTGGAACCAGGTACCGGATTTCAGTTGCCACTTATGAAACGCATGGGTTATGATGTGGTTTGTATAGGGAATCATGAGTTTGATTATGGACCGGAAAAGCTTGCAGAAATCATTACTTCTTCATCAAAAAAGGGTGAATTGCCGGCAATATTGTTAAGTAACGCAGTTTTCAGTAAAAAGGATATTAAGGATGATTCGCTTGAAGAGCTGTTTAGTAAAAACTCAATTCTGCGAAAATATGTAATTGAGCGTGACGGTATTAAATTCGGATTCTTTTCGCTGATGGGAAAAGTTGCGGATGAAAATGCTGCATATGCCCCTCCTGTTGAATTTTCAAAGCAGATAGCTGCCGCAAAAAAGATGGTGAAAGAGCTTAAGAAGGAAGGTTGTGATGTAATAATCTGTTTGTCTCATTCAGGTATTGATAAGGACAAAGATGGCGGATGGAAAGGAGAAGATGTTGAACTTGCTCAAAAAGTAAAAGGTATAGATGTGATAATAAGCGGCCATACACATACTCAGCTTGATAAGCCTCTTATGATAAACGGAGTTCCAATTGTTCAAAGTGGAGATTACGGAAGAAATGTTGGCAGACTTGAACTGTCATTTGAAAAGGGCAGTATAAAAATCACTGACGGCAGACTTATTCCGGTAGATGACAGAATTTCCGGCAATACTGATATAAATTCCAGAATTGAAGAGCAGAAGCGGATCGTTGACAATGAAATACTTAAACCGCTGGGGATGGAGTATGGAAAAAGTATTGCAGAATCTGATTTCCTTCTGGTCTGCGATGAACAGGGTGATGTTGAGGGCAGTAATCTGGGACCTTTTGTTGCCGATGCGATACATAAATATGTAAACAGACATTCGGAATCAGGTACCGATGTGAGTATGGTGGCAACCGGGGTTATAAGGGAAAAGATACTCCCCGGACCGCAGACTGCACCCGATATATTCAGAGTGATGTCGATGGGATCAGGAAAGGATAAGGTCCCTGGTTATCCTCTTGCAAGAGTGTATGTTACAGGAAAAGAACTGAAAAGCATACTTGAAATACTGAATGTTGCATGGAAATCGACACCTGCCAACTACTGTTATTTTTCAGGAATCAGGGTGGAGACAAATCCTGACGGAGGATTACTTAAAAAGATAAAAAAGGTTGAAATATTTAAAGGTGACGGATCATCTCATGCTGTTGATTTTTCCAGGAAAAATAAAACTCTGTTTGCAATTACTGCAAATTCATATATGCTGGAGTTCATCGGGATAATAAAAAAGATGAGTTTTGGCCTGATAAATGTAACACCTAAGGATAGCGCCGGAAACAGGATAGCGGATATGAGTTTCGCTGTAATCGACATGGATAGTAGTAAGGATGGTATCCAGGAGGGTAAAGAATGGCTTGCACTGATTGAGTATCTTCAGTCAATGAAAGACACAAACGGAAACGGTGTTCCTGATATTGATTCAAAATACAGGAATGCAATAAGGACTCATTTCCCTGTAAGCTCCGAATAGGCTTATTTATTTTTTGTACCCCATGTGCTGAAAGGGAAATCAACAACCGGCCTTGTCTTTCTGTTTGCCACCTCCAGACCTATTTCATACATAGTACGGGTAATCAGTTCCATTTTGCCGAAATCGAGTTTTTCGATAACGTCACCCGGGGTGTGATAATCTGAATGGAGGCCTGTTGTAAAGAACAGAACCGGTATATCCTTCTTAACGAAATTGTAATGATCGCTCCTTGAAAACAACTGCAATGGATGGCCCCTTCCGCTCAGACTGTAATCAAAGGCGATCCTGCTCTTTTTATCAATTTCGTCGGCAATGGCAATAAGTTCCTTGCTCTGGTTATCAGTAATTACGAAAACAGTATCCGGCCCGGACATTGGTGTCTGATCGGTTGAATCAGCAACTCCTTTAACACGGCCTATCATATCCATATTGAGGTCAGCAACTGTTTTTTCAAGCGGGAAGAGAGGAGCCCTGGTATAGGATTCTGAGCCAAATAAGCCGATCTCTTCACCTGAAACCCAGAGGAAAAGAATTGATCTGGAGGGTTTCTTTCTAAGCGATCCGAATGCCTGTGCCATTTCAAGTAAGGCAGCGCAGCCTGAGGCGTCATCATCTGCGCCCGGATGCACTTTGTCTCCTGTGCCTCCTATGTGATCGTAATGTCCTGAAAATACAACAACCTCATTTTTAAGGACCGGATCACTACCTTCTATGTATCCAGCGATATTATTAAGCGTTAAGTCTTTGCTGATAGTTTTTGTATCAATATATAATTTGGTGTCAGCGATTTCGAAAGACCTGCTCTTGAGAGAATTATTAATTTCGTTCTGGAGGTCTGTAAGTGTTTTGCCCGATCTGCTAAGTATCTGATCAGCCAGATTTCTGTGAATGAACAGAACTTTTGGCAGTGAAGCCATAAAAGGATTTGGAGTTTTTTCCTTATCGCCTTTGAGCGATAATTCTGAGTCAAGATAACCAATAATACCCGAATTTGATTCTTCAAATGACTTGAATCCCGATTTAGGATCTGAAACTATAAGAATCGCTTTAGGTTTTGTAAGGATAAGTGTTGATAATTTAATCTGGAAATTCATTTCTGATAACCATCCTGGTTCTTCAAAGTGACTTGTTTTGCCGTCTTCCTTCAAAGGAGCCCTGTTCATAATCAGTAAAATCTTTCCTTCGGTTTTAATATTTTCAAAATCATTGTAATTGTATTTATCAGTCTTGATTCCATATCCTGCAAATACAATTTCACCCTCTATAGTGAATTCGGCAGGACCAGTTGGTACAAGGTTATAAAAAGTCTCATTACTTGTCAGAGTGTCTTTACCTTTAAGAATAATCTTTATTTCAGATTTCTCGAAATCAGTTACTTTCCTGCTTAAATTATATGGCTGATAAAAGCTGTTCCCATTTGCAGGCTTGAGTCCTGTTAGTTTAGCCTGAGATGCAAGGTACCGGGCTGCTATTTCTAAACCTTCCTCACCGTTCTTTCTCCCTTCAAGAAGGGGAGAGGCAAGGAATGAAACATGGCTTTCAAGATCCTTTGCTGTGATAGTCTGGGAGGAACTGTTCTTTTGAGCACTGACTGAAATTACTGATAATAAGACAAATGTGGCTGTAAGACTGACGATTATTGGTTTGTTCATTTTGTATGATATGGTTATGTGAAATGGTATTTTGACAAAGTAATAAAGAAATAAGGGATAATTTTCATAATTTTGTGGCCTAAATTTTTAAAGGATGGGTATAAGCATCTGGTTCTGGATCGGGTTTCATATTTTCATTTTTATAATGCTGGCACTTGACCTGGGTGTATTTCATAAGAAATCACATAAAGTGCCTGTTAAAGAGGCTCTTACATGGAGTCTGGTCTGGATCTCCCTTGCCATGGCTTTTAACTTGCTGATCTATTTTAAGTTTGGCAAAATCAAAGCACTTGAATTTCTTACAGGATATGTAATTGAATACTCACTAAGTGTTGATAATATTTTTGTTTTTATTCTGATATTCTCATATTTTGCCGTAAAGGATGAGTATCAGCACAGGGTATTGTTCTGGGGTATTCTGGGCGCTTTAATAATGAGAGCAATATTCATCTTTGCAGGAGTTGCCCTGATAAACAGGTTCCACTGGATAGTGATAATTTTTGGAGGTTTCCTTGTTTACACCGGTATTCATATGTTGTTTTCGAAAGATACAGAAGTAGACCCTGAGAAGAATGCGATTGTGAAATTTTTCAGGAAGTTTTTGCCGGTATCAGAAAATTATCATGGAGACAGGCTCTTTATCAGGCAGAACCACAAGCTTTATGCTACACCTTTATTTCTCGTTCTCCTGGTTATTGAATCATCCGATCTTATATTTGCAGTTGACAGTATACCTGCCATTCTGGCAATCAGTCAGGACAGGCTGATTGTTTACACTTCGAATATTTTCGCTATTCTGGGACTCCGGTCACTATATTTTGCAGTATCCGGAATTATGGGATTCTTCAGATTCCTGAAGATCGGGTTGGCATTTGTCCTGACCTTTGTTGGAACAAAAATGCTACTGGCGTTTTTTGGAATTGAGATACATATTGTTGCCTCATTGCTTGTGATTATTTCAATACTTACGATATCCATTCTGGCTTCAGTGTTGATAAGAGAAAACAAGCCTGAAGAAAAATAGCAGTTTGAGGTTTTTAAAATATTGTATTGGGAGTGTACTTTATTATTTCCGCATTTAGCTTTTATAAATACGATGTACTTAAACGAGAAACCCCGCGTATGCGGGGTTCTGTTTTGTGGGGGTTGGCGGGATCGAACCGCCGACCCTCCCGACTTATGAATCGGGATGCTCAGAACCAGCTTTAATGAGTTCATCAATTCGTTGCCTGTTCTTCCATCGTTTGATTTGTTTTTCCCTTGACATAGCCTCTTTTTTAGTGACAAATCTTTCCGAATAAACAAGTTTCCAAGGTCTTCCGGCATTTGAAAATCCTTTTGATTTTCTATTATGTTTAGCAAGTCTGTCATTTATATCAGAAGTGAATCCGATATAATACTTGTCAATTTTTGATGAGTAAATAATATACACGAAGTACATATGCGAGAAACCCCGCGACAGCGGGGTCTGAATTAGTGGGGGTTGACGGGATCGAACCGCCGACCCTCCCGACTTATGAGTCGGGATGCTCAGAACCAGGTTTAATGAGTTCATCAATTCGTTGCCTGTT
>Ga0129298_10000057_pt1 | contig 34013 bp, 20 predicted proteins | sample I19B2metaG_FD_94707 | JGI IMG/M metagenome (GOLD analysis project Ga0129298, IMG submission 94707) | Lake sediment bacterial and archeal communities from Gulf of Boni, Indonesia to study Microbial Dark Matter (Phase II) - ​I19B2 metaG | ecosystem: Environmental > Aquatic > Freshwater > Lake >... | reverse complement strand
GTTCTGGATTTCCCTTATCTGGTCCTTTATCTCACCTGCCGCTTTGTTACTGCCATCCGACAGTTTACGGATTTCATCCGCAAGTACCGTAAAGCCTTTTCCCTGCTGCCCTGCCCTCGCAGCTTCAATTGCTGCATTCAACGCCAGAAGGTTTGTCCTTGATGCGATTTCGGTAATTGTGTTTGTAATATCACCGATTTTTTCAGATGATTCCTCCAATTTCCCTATGGATCCCGCTATCTGCTGTACTGTTCCCGTAACCCTCCGGATTACTTCCTCGGCCTCCTCGACGGCAGCTTCACCTGAAGCTGCTGCTTCAATCGCCTTCATACCGTCATCCACGACCCTGCCTGCAGCCTCCGAAACAACTCTTACTCCGCTTACCAGCTGGTCCACCCCGGTAACATTCCTGCCGGGTTCGGGAATCTCTGATTTCATATTCCTTACAGCAGTCTTGAATTCATCCGAAATCCTGGCCGCATTATCACGGCTGTAATTGAACAGCTCATACAGCTTTTGCCTGAAGCTTCCGATTTCCTTGTTTGCGGTCTGAACCTGGTCGACCATTTTCTTTTGACCGTCAAGCATGCTGTTAACCTTTGCTCCCAGCTCGCTGAATTCATCCCTGTTGCTGATTGATGCCCTGGCGCTCAAATCTCCCTTCTCGGCCCTGCTTAAAAGGCCGGTAATGCTTTTTATCGGATTTGTGATATTCCTGGATAGAATAAGAGCCAGAATCATGCCCAGTATAAGGGAAAAAGCCGTAATAAGGACAAGTACCCATATTATCTGAGTCCTGATTTTTTCCGATTCGGTGATGCCGTCGGAAAGATACTGTTTGAAAGATGTATCCAGTTTATCCATGCTGTTTTTGTAGTTAATGTATAATTCTACGGACTTTTTATAATCAGCGGCCCATCCGGCACTCTTAATTATCTTAACATCCGCCATCACAGGATTGAAGCTTTTATCCATTTCTGCAAGCGAGTCTGCGGCAGCGTCAAGCATTTGTTTTTCCTGGCCTGTTACAAGGATGGACAGGGCTTTGATATATTCATTAACATTTGCTGTTCCCTCATTATAGCCCTGGAATGTGTCATCCAGCATTATCAAGGCTTCTGCCCCGGAATAATATTTTCTTTGCGTCCAGTAAACCAGCCTGTTGATATTCCCCAGAGCAAACATGTCTTGCTGCAGCTCTTCCAACTTCAAAGCTGCCACCGAATCCTGAAGGGCTGATATACTTCCGGCATCCGAACCCGCGCTTGCACCCAGGGCATTTATTACTGTCTTCAGGTTTTCAACAGCCTTGCCCAGTTCAGCATATCTTTTTTCATCAGGTGGATACTTCAAATTTGCACCAAGGTTGTCGGCATCAGCTTTTATACTTCTTACCAGATTTACAGCAGTCAAAGCCCGGGATGCACCCTCTCCGGAAATCCTTTTCATCTCCATGAGAGTCACGGCACTTTCCTTTAATCTGTAATCGATACGCGCATTTATAGAATCCTTAAGCTGCTGTTCCAGATCCAGAGCCTTTTTCAACCCGGCACTTGCAAGCTTGAATTTTTTTGCCGTATCGGTATTTTTATTTCTTTCTGCAACGGGTAAAAGTCCGGAATAGATGTCCAAATAATTTGAATTTATTGAAATAAGTGCATCAAGTTCCTTTACATCTTCGGTCCGAAGGCTTCCTGCGTTGTCGGAACTTTTCAGTTTTTCAATATAATTCTTGATTGAAGTATTTGCCTTTTGAAATTCTTCCTTCTTTGAAATATCAAAGCTGATTAATGCATCAGCCAATATCTGCTGTTCATCCATAACCAGGGTTCGAATTTTTTGGATATTATCAATGCGCTCTTTATTGAAGCTGATATTGCTTACCCTCTTTATAATTTCACCGTAACCCAGCAGTGATACCCCCAGCGAAACTACCGATACCGCCATGACAACTCCAAAAGCCATTAACAGCTTGTTTTTTATGTTTATCATCAATATGCTTCCTCACTGACAAGGACATATATTTGATGCACAAAAAGCCTGACACCGAACCGTTTAAATTTTTACTCCCTTTGTGAGAATCCTGAGCTCAGGACAAATGCATCATAAATAAATTATTCGATATTTTATTGTAAAATCCTTCTTTATTCCATATTATTCTCACTGATTATGACACAAAATCCTTTTTTCCTCATTTCCGTACTATGCCCTTCAACGCCTTTGAAATAGCTGTCTCATATGTATTTTTTCATAAATGTTCAGTATTTCACCATGCAATTCTTTATCGAAAAGTTAATTTATTCACTAAAAGGATTTTTCAAAGTTATGTAGAATATATAAATTACTATTTCTAAACTTTACCTCTTTTTTCACAAAAGCAAAAATACGATGCTGAATAGACTAAGATCGGATTAAATGATATACTGATTGGGTATTATATGCAAATTTTCAGATTGTGTGGTTGATTAATGGAAAAAGGGAAACAGAAAAAGAAAAGGGAGCAAATATCAATAATGTTTGTTCCCCATTCACCGGAAAACAATAGAATACTGAAGTTCACAACCTTCAAGTACTGGCTTGGGATTATAACCCTGCTTATTGTCGTATTCATAATAGGGATATCATCACTGTTCGCATACATGATCCGTTCCAACAACAGTTTGAGAGCAGACAACTCAAGGCTTCTCAATCTGACAACTATTCAGAACAGCCTGATAAATGAAAAGGCGGGTCAGATAAATGAATTAAACCAAAAAGAAGATTCTCTGACACAAAAAGTAGAAGAATTCAAGGAAAAATTCAAGGAAATGACGGACAGCTATATCTCATCTTCAAAAACAAGCAGGGCAGGGGATAGGAATGAACGTGAGTTCATTGAAGATGCCGGAAAGCTCAAGGCAATACTTGAAAGCCTCGATAAGGCAAGCAAAGCGGATGATAAGGATTTTGCCGACCTGTCCGATACCGAGGGAAAGCTGAAGAAATATACTGAAACAATACCCACCCTGTGGCCTTCTCCCGGAAGAGTCAGCTCGGAATTCGGCAGCAGAAAGGATCCCTTCCAATTATACACGAAGTTTCACTCGGGTATAGATATTGCCGCACCGTACGGGCAGGATATAGTTGCTTCTGCAAGCGGCAAGGTCACTCTTTGCGGATGGTATGGTACATATGGGTATGCAGTGATTATAAACCATGGCAACGGTATATCCACACTTTACGGACATACTTCCAGACTCCTTGTCAGGGAAGGACTTACAGTAAATAAAGGTGATGTGATAGCAAAGGTCGGAAGCAGTGGAAACAGCACCGGACCGCATTTGCATTTTGAAGTCCGAATCAATGACACCCCGGTAGATCCGCTCAAATACTTGGATAGATAAAGTTTATATAAAAGGAGGCGCACCATGTTTAAAAAGAAGGACTTATCCTCATCCCAGGGCTTTGACACGCTGATAGGAACCAATACAACTTTTGTAGGAAATATTGAATCAAGCGGTTCAATCAGGATTGATGGCAGACTGAATGGGGATCTGAAGGTTGAAGGCGACATATTCATAGGAAGCAACGCCGAAATTACCGGAAACATATATGCAAACAACGTACAATTGGCCGGAATGGTTGAAGGAAATATTGAATCGGTCGGAATCCTTAGAATACTCTCTACGGCAAAATTGTTCGGCGATATCAACGTACACAGCTTTGTTGCAGATGAAGGCGGAGTCTTCCATGGTAAATGCTGTATGATAGATTCTCCCCAGGAAGCTTTGAGCAGTGAAAAAAGCGGAGCAAAAAGACCTCATTCCTCAAGGGATTACAAGAAAAGTTCCGTGCTTGCCCAGATGGAAGATAAGGACAAGCCCGTTGAATTGATCGAAAAATAGTAGGGAACGACGCCCTCATCGTTCCTTATCCTTAATTACAAATAACAATAAGGCAGGCAGAGACAAATCTGCCTGCTTGTTTTATCCTTTTGTGTAATCATCCGGCAGCCTTCCCATGATGACCGCATCAATTACCGGTATGGTAATGATTAATTCATGCCTTTTTTCTACAATGGGCAATGCAAGTCCTATCATGGATTTAATCTGCAGACTTATCCTGTGTCTGGTCTGATTTGCTCCTGCATATGTAAAATCCGATATGAAGTCCACCCCTGCATCCTTGTAAGGTATTACCCTAATGCTTAAACTTGGACCCTCGGCTGCAAAAATGCCTTTCCCAAGCAAAATACCGACTGGAATTTTCATATCGATTTTGTCCATACGGGAAAGCTGCTGCAATATATCCTGCGACACTCCGGCCGAAAGCTTGTTTAATAACGCTACATTGGTATCGACTGATTTTATTTCCCCTCTTGAGTTCCTTTCTATATGTACAACATCTTCATATTTCAGGTTTTCATTGAATATCCGGTTCATTTCAGCCGCTGCCGTGGAAGTAACAGCTGTCTTTATCCTGTTTTCACTTGCATCGATCAAATAAGGCATTATACTTTTTTCGGCATAACCGGCAAACAGGGATAATATAATAAATATAAGCATAATACTTGAAATTACATTTATCCTCTTTGCGTTACGCCTCTTTATATACCACAGGCGGTGGTACAAAACCGTATTCCTGAACATAAAAACCCCCTCAGACCATAATATGAGCATGAAGGGATTTTGTGCATCACATTTTCAAAATACAGGGGAAGGCTCAAACTCCTTTTATTATCTGTAATGCCATATAGCGTTTCAAGGTTGTTTCCATTTGTATGTATATATCCTCAAGGAACAATTCATAAAGCTCCTTGTTTTCTATGAGATACTTACTGTCCAGCGCCCTGTCGATTATGTCACAGACTTTTTTCAATACCTCTTTGTCCTCCAGAACCTTGAAATTCCTGTCTTTTGCCAGTATCAGCTTTAACAGCGAAGGTATTCTGGTATTCATATTCTCACCAGGACTCTCCAGCCCCAAAAGCATATCTATGTCTATTTCCAGTTCTCTGATTATCCTTAAGACTATTTCCAGCTTCGGATTGGATTTATGGCCGTTTTCAAGCTGAGATAGATACCCTGGAGATATCCCTGCCATCCTGGCAAATTCTATAAGTGAATATTTTTTTTCTTCTCTTTTGGCCTTAATTATTTCTCCTACCCGTATCTCCATGTTATCCACCTCTTCCAAGCATGTAAAGGCAGTATCAGTTTATACAATCGGAAATCTTTTTTCAATAGGAAATTCGAATTAATTTTATCCGATAGAAAAATAATCTATTTTCATATTGAATTTAAATCCTTGTTGTCATAGTTTATAAATAATATTGCGCATATAGCGTAAGTTTGCACAAAAAGGGCAAGAATTAAGGATAACCTTGAATGAAATCATAAAACCTGATTACATCGGATTTTTTGAAGTTGTTAACTTTGTTACGGGCATTAGGAATGAAAACACTTTTATGGTATAATGTTTCTTATAGTGCCTTGAAGACAAAGGTCCACAAAGTACATAAGGTTAAAAGTAGATTATGAGGTGTAAATACATATGAATAGTAAACCAAAGGCTGTTTCAAACTCTCCGGGCAAAAGCGGAAAACAGCTTTCCAATTCAAAAAAATTTGTGTATACGGTATTGAAAATTCTTCTGGTTTTTATAGTAGTAATTTCGTTTGCTCTGGCCGGAATAATCGGCGGGGCTGTATTCGGGTATATCAAGACCGCAACTCCGCTGACAGCCGACCAGTTTATGATGAAAGGCCTTACGTCAAACATCTATGACTCCAAGGGCGAGCTGGTGGAACCCATAAAAGGATTGATCGACAGGGAACAGGTGAGCTATGACAAGATCCCGAAAAATCTTGAACATGCGTTTGTTGCTGTTGAGGATGCAAGGTTTTATGACCACAAGGGAATTGATGTGGTTAGAATCATAGGCTCGGTAATAAATACCCTCAAGGGAAAGACACAGGGCGGCAGCACCATCACACAGCAGGTTGTAAGAAATATTAACGGGAACTTCAGGGTTACCATCCAAAGAAAAGTACAGGAACAATGGGCCGCGATTGAATTGGAGAAAAAACTGGAGAAGTGGCAGATAATCGAGCTTTATACAAACGTTATCTTCATGGGGCACAATTATTACGGGGTACAGTCCGCTTCGAAGGCATATTTCGGAAAAGATGTGTCGGATCTGTCCCTGGCTGAATGTGCTGCACTGGCCGGCATTACCAACAGTCCGGCCAGGTATGACCCATTTACAACCAATGGGAGAAAAGAAACCAAGGACCGTCAGGAGCTGATCCTGTCGCTTATGAGGAAACAGAATTTCATAACTGATCAGGAGTATGACCAGGCTCTCAAGGAAGAATTGAAATTCATGGATTCGGATAAATCTCAGGGTAAGAATGTAAGTTCCCAAAGCTATTTCGGTGAAAAGGTCATTTCAGACGTAAAAAAGGATTTGATGGCAAAGTACAACATGTCTGAAGACATGGCTATAAAAACAATATACAATAACGGCTTGAAAATATATTCAACCATGGATTCGGACATACAAAAGGCTATGGACCAGGTATACAAGGATGACAAGTACTTTCCGGTAGTGAACAGGAATGTGGAGCACCCTCAATCCGCCATGGTGATACTGGACCCCAAGGGCGGCCAGATAAAGGCATTATACGGTGGTTATGGAGAAAAGAAAATAAGCATGGGTCTAAACCGTGCCACCCAGATGAAGAGGCAGCCCGGTTCCAGCTTTAAGCCCATTGCCGTATACGGACCGGCTGTCAATGAAAGAAAGATAACCTCTGCAACTGTTATTGATGATGTCCCGGTTTATATGGATGAAAAGAATCCGACCAAGCCATACCCTTCAAACTATGACAGCGGTGCATACAAGGGACTTACAACCATACGCCGTGCAATAAGGGATTCCGTCAACGTTGTGGCTGCAAAAGTATGGAGGGATTACCTTGGCCCCGACCTTTCACTCAAATATCTGAGGAGTGTAGGTATCAACAGGGACAAGGAAAGATATGTTTCTCTCGCCCTGGGAGGCTTGAATGAGGGTGTGAATCCCCTTCAGATGGCAGCAGCATATCAGCCCTTTGCAAATAAAGGTCTTTTTAATGAGCCTGTTTCCTACACCAGGGTTCTTGACCAGAGTGGAAAGGTGCTGCTGGAAAACAAACCCAAAAGTACTATAGTCTACGATGAGGCTGCAGCATACATAATGACCGATATGATGAAGGGAGTAGTAACAAGCGGTACCGCTGCCGGTTTTGGAGAAATCAAGAACAAGAATGGCGAAATCATTCCGACTGCAGGTAAAACAGGTACTTCCAGCGACTTTATCGACAAATGGTTCGTAGGATACTCTCCCTATTATATAGGAGCTACCTGGTACGGTTATGACAACAGCAGCGGGAAGCCAATCAAACTGCAGCCTGCAGAATACAACCAGGCGCTGTCCATATGGCATGCAGTCATGGAAAAGGCCCATGAAAACCTGTCGGTTGCTGATTTCCCAGAACCTTCAGGAATCGTGAAGAAGAATGTTTGTGTTGAATCGGGAAAGGTACCTACCGATTTATGCTACAAAGATCCGGGCAATCCTCCGCAGTGGGTGGAAAGCGTATACACTGATGAGCTGTTTATCAAAGGAACGGAACCGAAGGATAATGACAGATGTGATGTGCATGTCCTTGCCAAGGTTGACACCGAAAGTCTTGATGCTTTCGGAAGGCCTTTGCTGGCTGGACCCTATTGTCCACCATCGTCAGTTGAAGAAAGGGTCTTTATACAGCGTAAAATTCCATTCTCACCAAGAAATCCGGATGATCCCTATCCGCTTGACTGGAAATATGAGCTTCCAGCGGGGGAATATTGCAACATTCATGGTGCTCCCGCTCCTGCAGCAAGCCCGGATAAAAATAAAAATACAACCGGAACTCCAGGTGCCAATATACCTTCAGACCCTAAAAAACCCGGCACATCAGGTACTACACCTGCTCCCTCACCAAGCCCCACCCCTAACAGGTCAAATCAGCGGTAGATATGAAAAACTGCGGACCGGTATACAGCAGGACAATGTCCTGCTGTATACCGGTCCGCAACTTAACTCCGCGTTCTTAAAAAACTCATCAGGCTCATGTCCTTTGGAATATTCAGCAGGATCATACCAACTATGAACATGCTTGCACCGGAAATAATGTAGTGAGTTATGGGCTCGTTAAAGAAAAGGTGTGCCCACAACAAAGTAAACAGAATACCTGAATTGCTTACGATTACGGCTACCAAAAACGGTATTTTTTTCAGTACATTGGCATACAGATAAAAAGTGATGCCTGTTGCAAAGCCCAGAAAAACCAGAGCCAGCAAAGCCAGCAGGCTGAAGCTGCCCTTCCATGCAAATGTAACCGGCAGCGGAGCAGCTGTAATTACCGTGCTTATTGAGAACACTGAGAAATTCATAATAGCTGAGTCCATCGAATTGATCAGTATCTTCTGGCTTAAAAAATGAATTCCTGCACCAATCGCCGATAATACAAACAGCAGTGTCACTATCAGATGGTCCTTGAATAAGTCATGCAGCGGCAGGCCATTCCAGCTTACCAGTATTACTCCCAACACGCACATAATAGTGGCAACCCAGCTGCGCCTGCTGATTTCTTCCTTGAAATAGAAAGCTGAGACCATTATCAGGAGCATTGCCTGTATCGGACCCACAATGATGTTTCCGTATGCAAACCCCATGGAAATCGCAATGTTTTCAAATATATAGTTAAGGGATTTCCCTATGGCCCCGTACCATATCCAATTATACTTCCAATAAATTGTAATCTTTTTATCCCTGATGTAAAGTAAAACTGCAAGGAATATGATCCCGAAAAAAAAACGTGAAAAGCTTATTACACTGCTGCTTACAAATAGTGAAGCCGTTTTGACGAGAATTCCCACGAAGCTCCATATAAAAATGATAAAAAACATTATCATATATTCCATTAATAGTTACCTTCCCGGACAAGAATTACAGACTGTCCGTCGAACCGGCAGGCTGTCTGCAGGTAAGAACAGTACAATTGATCACCTTTTCTAAAGCCTATTGCCGTTAATTATCGAAATTAGAAATAAGTTGTTGTATAATATTAAATATTTATCAGGCACTTTTGTCAATGTTCTTGTATAATGTTAATAAAGCAATTTGTATCATATTAACGGACTTTTTCATTGATTATTCCGGATAATTATTGGATAAATATCCATTATGATTTATAACAGCATATTATGTATATTAAAATAAATCGAGTACCGGGACAAAATATGCAAAGATCGGGCAGGGAGACAGGTAAATGGCATTTTTGAAGGAAAAAGCAAGATTGTTTCTTGGAAACATATTGTGGTATTACATATTTTTTTCAATCCTGTTCAAATCAATAATCCTGGTGGGGTTCATAGCAAACGACAACCATGCCAGAATCAGCCTGGAGAAGGCATATCAGGCAATTCCTTCTCTGCTCATATACTGCTGCTTTATAATAATACTGCTGTCCTTTTCCTACCTTCTGCAGGGAAAGTTCCGTGTCTGGTACCTCGTATTGGCAAACCTGGTATTTTCATTCCTGCTCATGTCGGATCTATGGTACTTCCGCGGCTTTGGAACATTCATATCTCTGCATCTTCTGAAACAGACGGCAAACCTTGACAACCTGTCGGGAAGTATTTTTTCAATGGCACGTTCCATCGATACCGTTTTTATTTTCGATGCGGTTATACTGCTGATATTTACGATTTTCAATAAAGTTCCTCATAAAAGGATGGAAAGGAACATAATTCTGTTTTTGCTGCTTGTCATTGTATCAACGGGATATATTTCATATATTCACTACAAGGTTGACATTGTTGAAAACGGAAGCAACCAGATACTTTTCAGGATTTGTTGGACACCTAACGAAACCATAGCCAATCTTTCACCTGTCGGCTACCACATCTATGATACCTATAAATACCTGGAAGAGCGTCAGCCTCTTGTACTGAAACCTGAAGAGAATGAAGAGATAAAAGCCTGGTATGATCAAAAAATTGAAACCCTGCCCGACAATGAATATAAGGCGCTTTTCTCCGGGAAAAACCTCCTGGTCCTGCAGGTGGAGTCCCTGGAAAACTTCGTTATAAACCGGAAAATAGCAGGTCAGGAAATCACCCCCAACCTGAATAAGCTGCTGAAAAACAGCTTGTATTTCAGCAACTTTCACGAGCAGGTGAATGAAGGGACCAGCTCAGATGCCGATTTTCTTGTAAATACATCGTTATATCCGCTGCAGAGGGGAAGTACCTTTTTCCGTTATCCCGATAACACATATAACTCTCTTCCCAAGCTTCTGCATACTCTCGGGTATTCTTCCCTTGCAATCTATCCGGTTAAGGGAGCCTTCTGGAATTGGACCGAGGCAATGAAATCAATCGGCTTTGAAAAAACCATGGACATCTCAAATTTCAACATGGAGGAGGTAATAGGCCTGGGAATAAGCGACGGTTCCTACTTAAATCAGATCCAACCTCTGGCAGCAAAACAGCCGCAGCCTTTCCATATGCATATAGTGACGCTCACCAGCCATGGTCCCTTCGATATACCGGAAAAATACAGGGAACTGAACCTTGATAAAAAGCTTGATCAGACCAAGCTTGGCGGATATTTCCAAAGCATCCGCTATACTGACAGGCAGATAGGGGAATTCATTTCCGGATTGTCCAGGGATGGACTGCTGGATAATACCGTAGTAGTGATATACGGTGACCACTGCGGAGTCCATAAATACTATCAGGACGAGCTATACAGCATACAACCCACTGAAGACTGGTGGCTTGAGGAGAACAGCCGCATACCCCTTATCATATACCAGAACAAGCTGAATGGCGAAGAATTTAAAACCAATGGCGGACCCATAGATATACTGCCTACCATCAGCTATCTGTTAGGTGTCGATGAAAATACATATATACATACCGCAATGGGCCGAAACCTCCTTAAAACCGCAAAGGACTTTGCAGTGATAACGGAAAAAAGGAAATATGTCGGTCCGGACGTAAACAATGACGTAAAAGAAAATGATATGAAGGGTCTGGATATTTCGGATAAAATTATCAGAAGCAACTATTTCAAAAATTACAAGGAAGACAGATAAACAAATAAAAAAGAACACGATGTGTTCTTTTTTATTTGGGTGTAATTTACTCATTACCAAAGCAGGTCCCAACAAACCGGGCGTCCCTTATCAGGGTATGATCTGAGGGCACCAGCTTCAACTTGCCTGCAATTTCTTCCAACGGCCTGGCTATAATGGAGTTGTTTTCTTTCGCTACCATTTTCCCATAATCCCCCAGATGGAGCAGTTCAGCTGCTGCCGTGCCAAACTGTGTGGCAATTACCCTGTCATACGGCGATGGCGCCCCTCCGCGCTGCTGATAGCCGAGTACCGAAACCCGCACATCCATCCCCGTTGAGGTTTCAATTTCCTTGGCAATCCTGTAGCCTGCCGTCGGGCTGTTATCACTTGCCCTCTTTTGCTTGATTTCCTTCTTTGACATTTTGGCTTCTTCCACGGAGATGGCTCCCTCAGCTACAACCACTATTGAGAAAGGCTTTCCGCCCTTTGCCCTCTTTTTGAGGTGTCTGGTGATACTGTCTATATCATAAGGAATTTCCGGAATGACGATAACATCTCCTCCGCCTGCGACCCCGGCATACAAGGCAAGCCATCCGGCATTATGCCCCATAACCTCCACCACCATGACCCTGTTGTGTGAATGTGCAGTGGAATGCAAGCGGTCTATCGCTTCTGTTGCAATGTCTACTGCGCTGTGGAACCCAAAGGTTATATCCGTGCCGTACAAATCATTATCAATAGTCTTTGGCAGGCCGATTACATTAATGCCTTCATTTTTTAACAGGGCTGCAGTATTGTGTGTACCATTTCCGCCCAGCACAACGATACAGTCAAGCCCGAACCTTTTATAGGTATCCTTTATTGCGTCAACTTTGATTGAACTTGTAGAAGCATCATCGCCTTTAGACACCTTGAAGGGTTTTTCCCTGGAAGTGCCAAGTATGGTACCGCCTTTGGTAAGTATTCCGGAGACATCTTCAGGGTTCAATATCTTGACATCGCCTTCTATGAGCCCTTTATAGCCGTTATTGATGCCCATTATCTTCATTCCGTAAATCCCGAAAGCAGCCTTTGCAACGCCTCTTATTGCGGCATTCAACCCGGGGCAGTCCCCTCCGCTTGTAAGTATCCCGAAAGTTTTGGCAGCTGACTTCTTCATCTGCATTCCTCCAGTAAATATTATTGGGAATTATCTTCGTTTGAAGTGTATGGATACCTGATGGAATTAATTTATGCTTTCAGCATTTCTGCCAGACGTTTATTGACCTCTATTAAAAACTCCCTGGTATTTACAACCTTTTTATCGGATATCTCGGAAAGCTGGGCAAGGTCCTTTGTCATTACACCTTCCTCGATTGTCTTTATCGAAGCGGCCTCCAGCTTGTCTGCAAAATCCACAAGTTCCTTGATTCCGTCAAGTTCTCCACGCTTTCTCAGCGCCCCTGACCATGCAAACAATGTAGCCATTGAATTTGTGGAGGTTTCCTGCCCTTTCAGGTGTTGATAGTAGTGCCTTTGCACCGTTCCGTGGGCAGCCTCGTATTCATACTTTCCATCCGGAGAAACAAGCACCGAGGTCATCATGGCAAGGCTCCCGAAGGCTGTAGCCACCATATCGGACATAACGTCACCGTCATAATTCTTGCATGCCCAGATCATTCCGCCCTCCGACCTGATTATACGGGCCACGGCATCATCGATCAGCGTATAGAAATATTCAATATTTGCATCCTGGAACTTCTTTTTGTATTCCTTTTCAAATACTTCTTCAAATAAGTCCTTAAAGGTATGGTCATACTTCTTTGAGATGGTCTGCTTTGTCGCAAACCACAAATCCTGCTTTTGGTCCAGGGCATAGTTGAAACAGGCTCTGGCAAAGCTCTTTATGGAATCGTCAATGTTGTGCATACCGAGAATAACACCTGCACCCTTGAATTCGTGTATTGTCTGCCTTGAAACCTCACCGCCGGCAGTGGTAAAAACCAGTTCCGCCTTTCCAGGGCCTTCAACACGGTATTCCACATCCTTGTATATGTCCCCGTATGCATGCCTTGCAATGGTGATGGGCTTCTTCCAGGTTCTTACCGAAGGCTTTATACTGCTGACTACTATCGGTGCTCTGAAAACTGTCCCATCGAGGATTGACCTGATTGTTCCGTTCGGGCTCTTCCACATTTGCTTAAGGTTGTATTCCTTGATTCTTTCGGCATCCGGAGTTATGGTGGCACATTTGACCGCAACCCCATATTTTTTTGTAGCCATCGCTGCATCCACTGTCACCTGATCATCGGTTTTATCCCTGTATTCAAGGCCAAGGTCATAATACTCGGTCTTTAGTTCAACATACGGCTCCAGAATTATTTCCTTGATCATTTTCCATATTATACGGGTCATTTCATCTCCGTCCATCTCTACCAGCGGAACGTTCATCTTAATTTTTGCCATGGTTTGTTCTCCTTTATATAAATTATTGTACAAATTACAGGTGTAGAAATTCATGTCTCCCAAAAATGGAATAAAAACAAAACAGAGTTAATTCCGTGCAATACCATAATAAATTAAATTCACAACATAATCAAGAGGCAGAGTCCATGGTGGGTGTATCTATTCCTTATGATCCAGTAAAGGAAATCATACCCTTACCTAACAATATCACTTTCAGCATTATATGGGACATAAGAGAAAAATACGCCCATCCACGCTTTGGATACAAAAAAACTGCCGAAGCAGCCTTTTGAGGCTTTCCCGGCAGCTTATATAATTTCCCCGCTCGATCCTGTTCTAATGATCCTCAGAGAATGTCAGCTTCAAGGTCAGTGTGGATCCTTTCCTGAAGACTACGGCATCTACTGTGTCTCCTGCCTTGTACTGCTGCTTGACGGTATCAAGATCTTTAAGTGTTTTTACTTCCTGCCCCGCAAGGCTGGTAAGAATGTCACCCTTCTTTATTCCGGCATTTGCAGCTCCACTGTCCTGCGACACATCAAGAACATATATTCCTTCCGGTATTCCGTAGCTCTGCGAAATCACCTGTGTTATTTCCCTCCCGGAAATCCCTATCAAGGGTCTTCCCTTGACGTAGCCAAACATCATGAGCTGGTCAATTATAGGCTTTGCATCATTTATCGGTATTGCGAATCCGAGGCCTTCAACACCTGCAACTGAAATTTTAATTGAGTTGATACCTATTACCTGTCCCTGTGAATTCACAAGCGCACCGCCGCTGTTACCGGGATTTATGGCTGCATCTGTCTGTATGAGTTTCATTGTTCTGTCGCCGACATCCACAGTCCTGTTCAACGCGCTTATAACTCCAACGGTAACGGAACCTGCAAATTCCATCCCGAGCGGATTTCCTATTGCAACAGCCGGTTCACCCACCTCAAGCTGCGACGAATCACCCAGTTCAGCGACAGGAAGATTACCCAGGTCTATTTTGATTACCGCCAGATCATTTTTACTGTCCCCTCCTATGAATTTAGCTTTTGTCTGCCTCTTGTCAGGAAGGAACACCTCAAGGGTGGTATTGCCGTCAACACCATTCCTGGGATCAGCATAGATCACTACATGGTAGTTTGTCATAATGTATCCGTCCTGGCTTATTATGATGCCGGAGCCCTCTGCCGTCGATCCATTTTGCTGGCCCGGGAAGTAGCCTCTGCCGTTAGCCACAGTCATCCTTATACCTACGATTGAAGGGCCGACGGACTTCGCAATCTCAGTAACCGGCGATCCCTTTGCAAGTGAAGTTTTGGTTATACCTTTTTTGATTGCATCGGTCATTCCTGTATTGGTAATGCTTGTCCCTGCCTGTGCCTTCTGCACCGAAGATATCTTTTTGTCCAGATCGGTTGAGAATTTGTGATACAGAGCCCCACCCACTGCCGTACTGCTTAAAAGAGAACTCACCAGCACTATTGCCAGGTACTTCTTAAAATTCGATTTCCTTTTGGCTTTTCTTAAGGATTCATCATTTATGTATGCGTCCTTCAACTTCTGCTGATAACTTTCGTAATACAGCTTTTCATCCTCGTCAAAATATTTATTCATATTTGTACCTCCTTTGTCATCTACTGAATAAAATCAGAATCCGGTTTTTTAATTATTTTCCGTTTATGGTTTTATTCTAACAAAAGATTTTTACAATTTTATGAATAAACTGTTACAATAATATAGCAATTTTATTAGTTTTACCAAAGGCGCATACCCTATCCCATTGTCACCTTTATTACATGCGTTCCCCCGTCATCGTTAAGTCTTACAGCCCCGTCTTCGCTTACGGCATTGTCAGTCTCGACCTTTTTAACCCCCTTGCTTACGCCGTCGGGATTTAAAACCGTAATATCATACGTTGTCCTGCCCATCACGTATGTGATTTTATATTCCTCCCATTGTTCAGGAATACAGGGGTCGATATATATTGCACTCCCTGTTACCTTAAGGCCCAGTATATGCTCTATTCCCACCCTGTAAAGCCAGCCTGCAGCCCCGGTATACCATGTCCAGCCTCCTCTTCCGTTGTTTGTCCTGATGGCGTACACATCAGCAGCCACAACATATGGCTCTACCTTGTAGCGGGAATATTCAATCGAGGTGCGGGAGTGGTTTACAGGGTTGATCATATGGAACAGCTCCCATGCATTTCTTCCTTTCCCCATTTTTGCAAAAGCCAGTGCAACCCATGCGGCGGCATGGGTATATTGTCCGCCATTCTCACGCACTCCCGGAACATAACCCTTTATATATCCCGGTTTCAAATCTCCCTGGTCGAAAGGAGGCTCCAACAGTTTTATTATACCCTCATCCCTGTCAACAAGGTATTTTTCTACTGCACCCATTGCTTCTTCTACCCTGTTGGGCTTTCCTGCTCCCGATATGGCCGCCCAGGATTGCGAAATTGAATCTATCCTGCACTCGGTATTCTGAATGGATCCCAGGGGGGTTCCGTCGTCAAAGTAAGCCCTCCTGTACCAGCTTCCATCCCAGGCCTCCCTCTCTATGGCCTCTATGATTTCACAGGCTGTATCAGAGTACCTTTGCGCCCTTTCTTCATCCCTTCTGCGGCTACAGATGGGTATGAACCTTTTCAGTACAGTAAAAAGGAACCATCCAAGCCAAACACTTTCGCCCCTGCCCTTGTTTCCGACATTATTCATGCCGTCGTTCCAGTCACCCGAACCCATCAGCGGTATGCCATGCTCCCCGAACCTCAAAGAAAGCTCAAGTGCCCGTATACAATGCTCATACAGGCTTGAACATTCCCCGGATATGGAGGGTATGTCATAACGCTCGTCCTCATCTTCAGCCAATGGTTTTCCTTCAAGGTAACTTATTTCTTCGTCCAGAATGTCCCAGTCATTTGTACACTCGATATAATCCGCCGTCACATAAGGGAGCCACAGCAGGTCATCCGAGTATTTCGTCCGTATGCCTTTCCCGGCTTCCGGATGCCACCAGTGCTGCACATCACCTTCTACAAACTGCCTTGAGGCATGCAACAGAATCTGGCTTCTTACAAGCTCAGGCCATGTATACACCAGCGCCATGACATCCTGAAGCTGGTCTCTGAAGCCAAAGGCACCGCCGGACTGATAATATGCCGACCTTGCCCATAAGCGGCAAACAGTTACCTGATATAAAAGCCAGCTGTTCAGAATTAAATCCATTGACCTGTCAGGAGTAGACACCTGTACCGTCCCCAGCTTTTCCCTCCAGAAACTCCTTATTCTTTCAAGCTCCAGTTTTGCTTCCGGAGGATTCCCAAACCTTGAAGCAATGCCGGACGCCTCTTCCATAGAGCTGCTCTGGCCAAGCAGGAATACAACCTCCTTTTCTTCGTCGGCCTCCAGTCTTATTTTTATACGTACTGCCACACATGGGTCCGCGCCTGCCCCTGTATTTCCCGAAAGGTTTTCTCTGTTCATGGCTTCCGGCTCTTCAAGACTGCCGTTGATTCCCATGAAATCCATGCGGTCTCCGGTATGGGAATATTCATTCTCCGAAGTATGCACGAATAAAATCCTTCCTGCGAAATCCGTACTAAAATGGTTCCTTGCAAGCAGCATTCCGCTTTCTTTGTCCAACTGCACAGAAATATAAGGTGAAGTCACTTTTTCATTCACTCCCATAACAGGCCGTATATAGTAAGTGACAGTCAGATTCCTTATTTTGCCGGAAGTGTTCTTAAGCTTCACAATACTTATCTTCACTTGGCCTTCCACAGGCACAAACATCGTAAGCTTTTGTTCCAGGCAGCAGCTGTCATGCTCGAAGCTTGAATAACCCTGCCCATGCCGTATGACATATTCGCCGCCTCCATTTGCAGGCGAAGGAGTCAGGCTCCAATAGTTGCCCTTCTCCTCATCCCTCAGATAAAATACTTCACCCGGAGGGTCGGAAACCGGATCGTTGTACCAGGGAGTGAGCTTGTTTTCCCTGCTGTTTTCCGCCCAGGTATAACCGCCGCCGGATTCGGAAACAAGGAATCCGAATTTCCTGTTGGCAATGACATTTATCCATGGAGCAGGAGTATGCTGGCCTTCTCGAAGGTTTATCACATATTCGGTTCCATTACACCCGAAGCCGCCCACACCATTGAAGAATTCCAGTCCATTTCCTTCGGATGGCTGCAATTTGCCGGTCCTGCGTGTTAAAGCCGCGGGTTTGCCGCCTTCCACCAAACAGGTTAAAAGCTCTGTTTGTGTTGGATATCCTTCTGCACTGTCAATTTGCTCAATGGTGGCTTCGATACTTCCCTTAAAAATAATCCGTGCTGCCGTATACAGCAGATTTTTTTCTGCTTCCCCGATTTGTCTTGAGTTTCTTATAAAAACACCGCCGGAACGGTCTATCAATTCCCGTGCGTGGCTCGCGGATACCGCATCCCTCACAGCATCAAACAAAGGCTGTGTATAACTGCTCTCATCCTCGAGCATCAGCAGCAAATCAACGGTGAGCCCTTTCATTCTCCAGTATTCATGTGCCTTGAGCGCCCAATATACCAAATTCAATTCATCAATACCTGCAATGCTCACCAATACAATGGGAATATCCCCTGATATTCCGAAAGGCCAGAGGTCAGGCTGACCTTTGGTATTTCCTGTGATGGTTTCCGCCCATGATCTTCTAAGGCTGTTCGGAAACAATATGGCGGGAATGGTCTCCAGATACTGTTCCACTTCTTTTGACTTGAAACCAAGGTATCTGGTCTCTATCTGGCTCCGGGTCCATGCCAGCTCAAAGGCCCTTTCCATTGATTTTCCGTCGGTGAATTTTTCTGCAAGCTCCAATGCATCCCTGCGGGTATCTGCTACAGCCGTGACATAAACCATTTTAACCGTCTGGCCGGGCAGGATTTTCACCCTTCTTCTTATACTCATCACAGGGTCTATTACAGCCCCGGCGGTATTTGAAAGCGGACGGTCAACCTCCATTGAAAAAGGGTCCCTTAAACTCCGGTTCCTTCCTATAAACTTTGACCTGTCGGTTTCATACTGCAGGTCACCAATGGTTTCGCAATCTGTCAGTAATGAATGCACTGCCCACGAAGGCTTTTGTTTTTCACTTCTAGGCCTCCTTGATGCAAGCAGGCAGTTGTATTCCGGTATGAACTCGGTCCTGATAAAGAGGTTGCTGAAGGCAGGGTGAGCCAGGTCTTCATCGGCATTTGCAAGCACAACCTCAAGGTAGCTGGTTGTTTCTACTATCCTTATGCCTTCGCTGTAATTGGTAAGGGACACTCTCCTTAATTCTGCATTATCCTCGGGAGATACTATGATTTCCGTATGGGTCTCTATGTTTCCATCCTTCCTGATAAATTCAGCCTTGTCAGGGGAGAATACCACCCTGTACCTGTCAGGGATCATGTTAAACGGCTCATAGGTCGAAGACCATGTAGAATTGGAATTGACATTCCTGATAAAAATATGCATGCCGCTCCCGGCTGCTTTAAGGTCGCCTCTCCATCTTGTGACTGTCATACCCTGATTCCTGCTGTATCCTGACCCTCCGTTCGTAATCATGATTGAGTAACTGCCGTTTGAAAGCATATGAACCTTTGGAAGCAAAGAACGGGGAATTCCGAATGTACGTACAACAGCGCCGTCCTCCTGTCCATATTTTTTAACGGGTATGAATTCTTCATGATAATCCTTTGTGAAGGCAGTCTTCAGCGGTATTCTCTCCTGAAGCAGCAGCTCTGCTGATTTTATTATGGGATTGGCGTGAAAACGCTGCTGCATTATGTTAAAGTTGAGGTAATTGTTTATGGCAATAAGGCTCATACCCTGATGATGTGCCATGAAGCTCTTCACTATGCTGTTTTTTTCATCCTTCATGAGCCTTGAAGGCGTATAATCGACAGCCTCGTAAAAACCGTACTGTCCTTCCAGACCTTCATTCTGTAATCTTTTAATATTTGACAGAGCAGCATTCGGGTCTATTCCCACTGCCAGCAGAGTTGCATACGGAGCTATGACGATATCATTCCCAAGACCCCTTTTAAGGCCCAGGCTGGGTATTCCAAAAGCTTTATACTGGTAATTCAGATTAATATCAAAAGCATTATACCCCGACTCGGATACACCCCAGGGCACATTCCGCTTCAGTCCGTATTTCTTCTGGTTGCTGACAACGAAGGAATAGGTTTCATCCAGAAGTGTATTTTCGAAGTTACGCATAATCAGAAGAGGCATAAGATACTCAAACATGGTTCCGGTCCATGATACAAGGCCTTTCGCCTTATCCAGCAGAGTAAGCTTGCGCCCCAGCTTGAACCAGTGGTCCTGCTCAACTTCACCTCTTGCTATGGCTATATAGCTGGCCTGTCTTGCTTCCGAAGCCAGGAGGTCATAATAGGATTTTCCAAGATGCCCTTCCTCAACATTAAAACCTATCGAAAAAAGCTGACGCTTTGAATCGAACAAAGGTGCAAATTCCATACCCTTTATGAGTGCCCGTATCCTATCACAAAGAGTCTCGCAGCTTCCAATAAAATCCGCAAGCTTACCTCTTGCTGTTTCAATTCCGCTTTGCAGCGATTTCAGGTACTCGACGGTAGAAATGTCATTTTTAAAAGGCTCTTTCGCATTATTACCGCTTTCGGTATCATTCCTGCCTTCCAGTAAGGCACTAAGTCTTACAGACAGTTCACCATATATAAGCTGCAGTTCCAAAGGAGTATGCGGAGCATATAAGCTTTTAATCCGTTGAATAAGCTCCCCGCTGCAGGCTTGCGGATTTTCATCATGATTTCCCTCTAAAAACCCGGGAACAGTATCAGACAGTATGACAGCAGGCAGGAATAAACCCAATTCCTTTATCAGTGCATCGATCGAGCCTGAAAGCCTGCTCTTCCATGATGCAGCTGCCGGGCTGTCATTCAGCTCAGCTTCGTCTGCCTGCTTTTTCAAAACCGTCAATGCTTCATACCAGCCACTTATACCGGTACAACCGTCGGAAATTAAACCCTCCAGGGATCCTGTCCCTATGGAAGCCTCTTTACAGTATTCTTCATTAAGAATATAACAAAGGTCCATCAGGCCTTCTGCCATGGGCCTGTCAACCATGGGCCTCTTCAGATATTCCTTCAGGCCCTGCTCCAATACCATAAGGTATCCTATGAAGTTTCCGCTGTCCACAGTTGATACATACAAAGGCCTCAGCATATGCAGGGAAACCGTGTCATACCAGTTATACAGATGGCCTTTCCATTTTTCCATCCGTTCAATACTTGAGATTGTGGATTTGACACGCTCTACCATTTCAAGCATGCCCATAAAGCCCAAATCGCGCGCGGCCAGTATGGATATCAGTAAAAAACCTATGTTGGTAGGGGAGGTTCTGTGTGCAATTCCTTTCGGAGGTTCTTCCTGGTAGTTGTCAGGAGGGAGGTAGTTGTCCTCCTGCCCGGCAAAATCCTCATAATACGCCCAGGTTTTTCTTGCAAGCCTTCTTAAAAGTTTCAGATCTTCCTCTTTAAGAGTATCAACCCTGTGCTTGTACGCTATGCTTACCCTGTATGCGATATAAGGAGCAGCCGCCCAGACTATGAATATCAAAAGGGCAGCTGCCGGGTTCGCATGGGATGACATTAATGCCAAAAGAAAAATGAGAAGGCCTGAGGCAGGTGATATCCACATCCTTTTCCAAAAGCTTGTCACATCATTTCTAAGGCTTAATTCCATGTCGGCTGCGGTTACCCACTCAAGCATGTTCCTCCTGGTAAACAGGACCCTTGCAAGAGTCTTAATTATGGCATCCGCCATAAGATAAGCCTGATAAGGAATGAATGCAAACAGGAGTCCTGACTGGTCAAGAACAGCATTCATGCCTGAGATTACAGTGGTACGGCTCCTTGTAGAGTATGAGCTGTAATCATCGGACAGCAGTGAGTTCATAATGTGTATGAATACTGGAGACGCCGTAGAAGCCAAAGCCAGGCAAAGCCAGACAATACTGCTTCCCGGCAGTATCCAGAAGCTAGTCACAATGAGAATAAACAGAGCAGGGTTGGTCAGACTTCTTCTCAAGTTGTCAAAAATTTTCCACTTCGATACGAGTGATAAAGGATTTTTTACAAGACGGCCTTCCCTGTCCCTTACTTGTGACTTCAGCCACGGAAGAAGCTGCCAGTCTCCCCTTACCCAACGGTGCAAGCGCATTGCGTAGGAATTGTACCTTGCAGGATATCCATCCACAAGCTCAATATCCGTGACAAGTCCTGCTCTCAAATAGCAGCCTTCAATCAGATCATGGCTCAAAACAGTGTTCTCAGGTATTGCATTCTTTAGGACACCTTGAAATACGTCAAGTTCATAAATCCCTTTCCCGGTAAAAATTCCTTCTCCGAAGAGATCCTGGTATATATCCGAAACAGCAACCGTGTAGGGGTCAATTCCTCCCTGTCCGGCAAAAATACGCGAAAAAAGAGTATTGTTGGCACTCAGGATATTGATTCCTATTCTTGGCTGAAGAATACCATACCCATCTATTACAATATTCTTTTCGGTATCTGTCACAGCCTTGTTCATAGGGTGGGCAATAGTGCCGATAAGCCTTTTTGCTGCACCCATGGGGAGGTTTGTATCTGCATCGAGAGTTATTACATACTTTACATGGGGAAGCTTTGAGACATCACAGCTTGTTATTGAGTAAGCCGTATCCCTGCTGCCTCTTGCAAGGTCATTGAACTCCATGATGGCTCCTCTTTTGCGTTCCCATCCCATCCACTTGCCCTGTCTGTCATTGTATTTCCTATGCCGGTTAAAATAGAAAAACACCGGATTTTCCAGACTCGCATACCTGGAATTAAGCTCACATATACCTTCTATTGCTGTTCTTGCAATGCTCTCGTCTTCGGGCAGATCCCTGGAATCTGAATCCTTGAAATCCCCTACCAGCGAAAAGTAAAGGTTCTTGTCACGGTTGGCAAGATAATATATTTCAAGCTGCTGTAAAAGCTCCCTGACTCTCTTCTCACCCGGGAGCAGCGTAGGCACTATTACCATTGTGGAGTATTCACGGGTAATCCCGCCTTCAAGCTTCAGCTTCGGAAGAATGGAAGGCTTGAAGGTATGGCTGATGATACAGTTGACTGCCGCAACCGCAAGATCGCTGGCTGGTATTATTACAACCAGCAAGGTTAATAGTGTTAAAGCTGCGGAAAATCCGTTTTCATTTCTTACTGCATAATACACAAATCCACATGTAATAAGCAGAGTAAAAAAAATGACAGGGATTATGTATACAAGGATTGGATGTCTCTTCAGTGCCTCACCCAGGGACATGTGCCAGTAAAGTTTATTACCTATTTTCAATCTGAGGCAATTTCTCTCTTTGCCTATCAGATAATATCCCACATGGTTTTGCACATCCCTGTTCCCATCACCTTTTCCAGCTTCGGAAGCACATTCTACAGCTTTTTTTGCAACGTTCACCTCGGAGGTCCTGTAAGCGCGGGCAAGTTTCTCAACCTCATGCCTGTAATAATCTCTGGATTCAAAGTCCATCAATGTATATGTCCCGCTGGGATCCTGACGCAGGATATGCTCAACATGGCTCAGGGTTTCAAATATTTCATTCCAGTCCAGAGCGGATACCAGCCTGAGACTGGAAATGGAGTTGCCTATTGAAACATGACGGAAGGCCTGAAGCTGATGTTCAAGGTCAACCAATGCATCCACCGACTGATTCTGTTCTTCAAGCAGGGCGTCTATATGGCTTACGACCTGAAGTGAACTTTTCCCCTGCCTCCGGAGCTTTTCCAGCAAATGTTCAACCATTGAGGGGTTTAAGGATGAACCCTCCTTGAAGTTTTCCCGCATGATTCTCCGAAGATTGTCCTCTCCGCCTTCCATATTGTCCAGGATCAAATCGGCAAGTTCTTCCGCCTTATGCCACTGCCTCTGTGATTCCAACACTTTGTCACATATGTTTCTTACATTTTCTATTATTGCTATTCTCAGCATTATGGCTATAGCCCAAAGCTCTCCTATGGACAGCAGGCTGTAGGACTGATAAGCCCTTATGAAATTCACCAGGGATTTCTCGTCTACAACTCCGTCGGTATGCGCAACCAGTTCAAGGGCGATGGCATATATCCTGGGATAGCCCTTAAGATAGCCGCTTTTTAACACGGGAAGCTTCGAATAGTACCCTTTTGAAAGGCTCCTCCTGATGTCCTTAGCCTGCTCCTCCACGATGTAAAAGTTGTCAAGCAGCCATTCAGCCGCCGGAACAGTGGAAACCGTGTTATTGGCATCTTCGTTGAGCTCCTTGTAGGCCTGTGATATAAACCTGAAATTATCATTGACACGGGGCATAAGCCAATGGGATTTTCCGGTGCCTCTTCCTATAACATGTCCCCTTGCAATTTCAGCAGCATGCTTTTCCAATTCCTCCGGGTTAAGCATCGCATCGTTTATTTCAACATTTTCCCTTTTTCTGTCAGATAACAGCAAAGCCAGCAATAATACTATCAAACCGCTTAGAACAATGTATGTAGCAGCAACTGTCACGTTCATTAAAACCAATCACCATTCCCTGCCTTTAAGCGTTTAATGCTATTACCGTTATTATCATTTCCGAATAAGTCAATATTAATTATGTGTTCCATATAATTCCTCAATCAGGTAAGCAATCTTTCCCGGACAATTAAAAAAGCCTGCGGCTTATTCAATAATGCCGGAGGCTTTTAAAAAATAAAATTTGGTATGAAGGACACTCTCAACGGATTATATTCTGAAGCTGTTCATGTATTAAGCCGTTGCTTGCAAGCACGCTGCCCTGTTTTAATACATTTATTTCCTCACCGGAGAACCTGGTTATCCTTCCACCGGCTTCTTTCAATATGATAATACCGGCATCATAATCCCAGGGCTGCAGGTTCAACTCAAAGAAGCCGTCAAGCCTCCCACAGGCAACATATGCAATGTCCAGGGCTGCCGAACCGGACCTTCTCACATCCCTGCATGCGGTAAAAATGCTGTGCACCCTCTCGAAGGTTTGCAGGGACTTCGTCTTATCATACGGGGTGGTGCCAAATCCGATCAGCGAATCCTGCAGCCTGCCATTCCTGCTTACAGAGATGCTTCTGCCGTTTAAAAAAGCACCCTTTCCCGCTTCGGCAGTAAACATTTCATCCGACTCGGGATTGAAGATAATACCCAGTTCAGGTTTTTGCCCAATATACAACGCGATTGAAATTGCCGACATTCTGCAGCCATACATGAGATTTGTGGTACCATCCACAGGATCAAGCACCCAGGTCGGGCTGTCCAGGTTGAACCGGTTATCCTCGGATTCTTCGGTTATTACATTGCTTCCCGGTATTATCCCGGCAAGTTCCTGCATAAGGTAGCTTTGAACCTCAAAGTCGACAAGTGTAGCGAAATTTGCCGTACCTTTCACAGTTATGTGGCTTTCGTCCAGTCTGGTATCTCTGATTATTCTCCCTGCGGCTCTAACTGCCTTTTCAACCTTTTCCATCAAATCATGCGGTTTCATAATGTCAACATCCCTCTCTAAAGATAACCAAATTTAAACTTAGTGATTTCCAGATAGGAAATCACCTGTGGAAGGGGTGATTTCATTGCTGGATAAATCACTTTTAAATTTGGTTATCTATGTATCGGTCGGATCATATTAATAAATACATTTTCCCATACATTTGGAAATCAAACAAGGGAAAAAACTGAAAACACTTTTGACATCCGTTTCGGATAGTACTACAATAGCTTAAATTATTCGATACACTTAATAATTATATCGATACAGTTTATTGTAAAACATTATTCACTTTGGAGGTAAAAACATGGAAAACGGAATATCAACAGCCCACACGGTACAAACTAAAGTAAAAGATCTGGCAATTACCGGCCTCTTGATTGCTTTAGTGTTTATTTTTACAAAATTCATCAATATAAGGCTGCCGATAAGTGACATTTATGCCTTAAGAGCTGCAGTTGAAAGGCTTCTGCAGGATCAAGCGGTTCTGGAAAGGCACGCAAAAACGGCCGCTGCAGTGAGAAAAAGCCTGGTGGATGCCGGTCTTGAGCTTTTCCCGCTTGACAGCTTTTCAAGCACTGCCACCACTATGCTTTTGCCTCCAGGAACAACTTTCGAGAATATTTATATGGAAATGTTCAATGAATATAGTATAATCATAGCAGGTGGTTTTGATTTTCTGAAGGATAAAGTATTACGCATAGGACATATGGGTGAGAACTGCAGGGAGGAAAAGCTGTACATTACATTAAAAGCCCTTGATCAGACTTTGAGAAAATTCAACATAAGGCTGAATGGAAAACTGCATGAGATTTTTCTGAATGCCATGTGAAAATTTTGCCGTGCATCCCCCATATGATTTATGATTGACCAGGGTTCCGATAATTCTTTCTTCAGATGTTACAGAACAGGTAAACATTAATTGCAAGGATATGCATAAATATTATAATGGCAGGGCAGTTGCAGCAAGCAGTAAATATACTATAAATCTTAAGGAAATTACATATGGATTTTAGTTTTCTGTTAAAAGGAATACTCACCGGAATGATTATCGGCGCCCCTCTGGGACCAACAGGGATGGTTTGCATGACCAACGCCCTGAAGAAGGGAAAGCTCCACGGCTTGTTTTCAGGCCTTGGAGCGGCAACCGCCGATGGGATTTATGCCGGCATTATCGGATTCGGCCTGACATATATATCACAGATCCTTCTTGAGCACCAGGGATTTCTCCGTATCATAGGAGGGGTGTTTTTAATCTATGTGGGCTTTTCCATCATTGCCTTGAAAACCAGCGAGCGTAAACTTTCAACTAATAAAACCGATTTTTTCGGTTCATATGCCTCCACATTTTTCCTGTCCTTCACTAATCCGCTGACACTCTTTACATTTTTAGCCTTATTCGCCGGTCTTGGAATAGGATTATCCAATGCCAGCTTTATTCATGCCTCTATACTGGTACTTGGAGTGTTCATCGGGTCAACTTCCTGGTGGATGGTTTTCATCGGAAAAATCGATCTGATTGAGCACTACACACACATCGACTCCCCATGGCTGCAAATTTTCAAGAAAATTCTGGGTATCGCAGTTATTGTCACCGGAATACTTGTCATGGCGGGAAATACATTTAATATAATCCAAAGGCTAATGAGGGATTTCCCTATTATGCCGCTTCTTCCATGGATTTGATAACGACGTTGTTCTTCCATTTTCCGTTTTTCAGTCTTCTGTAATACAGTATTCCCCTGACCAGCCAGTCAATGAACATTCCGAACCAAACACCTAAAACCCCAAATTTCAACGGTATCCCGAGTATGTATCCGAGTGTGATTCTGAATACCCACATCCCTATAATGGCAGTAACCATTGTGTACTTCACGTCTCCGGCGCCTTTAAGCCCGGCCGGCAGCATAAACGACAGGGTCCACAGAAGAGGAGTGACCAGTGCGGAATACATGATCAAATTGGATGCAAGGTGGATTATTTCGGCATCCTGAGTATACATCATAACGATCGGTTTTGAAAAAATCACGGCTACTGTGCATGGAACAAGAAAACACAAGGTTGAAAACCTGACAAGGTATGAAAGAATACTCTGGGCTTCTTCACTTTCACCGCTTCCCATTTTTTGTCCGACCATGGTCGTAGCTGCAATGCTTAAGGAGCTTCCGGCAACATTGATTATCCCGAAGACCGAGCTTGCAATATAATTTGCCGCTATCGACCCGGTTCCCATTCCTACGATGAATATCTGGGTAATAAGCTTTCCGATGTTAAAAAACATTGATTCTATGCTGGCAGGAATTCCTATCCCGAAAATTGATTTCTGAAGCTCCATATCAAATCTGAAAGAGAACAAACGGTCAAGCCTTATGATTTTCGAACCTTTAAGCAAAGTGAACAAGATGATTACTGAACCGGTGATCCTGGCGGCTGCTATACCCAGTGCCGCCCCGGTGATACCCATCTGTGGGATATATATGTGCAGGTGTGAGTTCCTTACATCCAAACCGTATATCAACAGATAGCTTAGAATAATATTGATCACATTCATTAGAAGCGTTACCTTGGCAGGGGTCCTCGTATCTCCTGCTCCCCTTAATACACCTGCGGCAATTGATGTTATTGCAATCAGCGGGTACGTAAGCAAAGTAATCTGAAGGTACAGATATGCATTGTTCAGAACCTGCTGCTCCGCAGCGCCATACAATGTACTGATCAGGACATGGCGGAAAACCCAGGTCATTAAAGCAATTGCGGCGGCAAGGATAAATCCGGAGTATAAAGCCTGCTTGGTAGCTTCATTGGCCTTTTCATTATTTCTCTTGCCTGCAAAATGGGCTACTACAACAGTGGCACCTACGGCAAGCGCAGAAAAGAATGCAATGAACATGTTATTTACCGAATCCACCATGCCGATTGCAGAAACGGCTTCCTTTCCTATGTGCCCCGCCATGATGGCATTAATTACTCCCATGGTAATTATAAAAGTCTGCTCGGTAAATATGGGAATAGTAAGGTTCAATACATCCTTACGGATATGCATGATAATTATCCTTTCATTGATTGTAAATCATAAATAATAAACACATAAAATGCGAATTTTTATATTGTACTAATTATACTGCTTTAAAATTTGCAGTTCAAACAGCCTGGAAAGAAAGAGCCGCCGTACCAAACAATTAGGATGGCACAGCGGCAATATTCTCACTATATTGTCAAAACCTTGAACCAGCAGTCAGCTTTCCTTCACCTCATTCACATATCTCTTTGTTTTTTGAGCTGATACACACTTTAACAAATTAAAAAGGAGAGCTTTCACTCTCCCTCCTGTTTACCATCTATTGCCGAAGCTTCTTCCGCCGCCTCTGTTGTTATTGTTCCTCTGTTGCTTCTTTGCTTTTCTGCAGTCAGGGCATCTTTGCGGTTCGTTTTCGAATCCTTTTTCCTTGTAGAAAGCCTGTTCGCCTTCACTGAAAATGAATTCCGCATTACAATCTTTACAAACTAATGTTTTATCCGCCATATCTATTTACCTCCTTAATTATTTGGATTTAACCGATTTTTGACTATTACTCCAATAATCAAGGAGATTATCGTCTAAAAAACTAATTAAATCTTTATAGAGTATGGGCCTGCGTGATTACTATACCATATTTTTTGCATATTTGCAAGATGTATCCTATAAACAATCATGCAAAACAACTAAAAATTTCCTTAAATCCAACCATATATTTATTTTTCCAGAATCTTTACGGCTTCTCCATCGGCGAGGAAGCTCTGCCCCTCCATTATCAGCTTGTCATCCACATTCAGCCCCTGTGTAACTTCTATAAGCCTGTTGTTGGAAAGGCCTATTTTGACAGGAGTTTTTACTGATTTTCCATCCTTTACCACATAAGTGTAATATACGCCGTTTTCAGCGAAAACAGCCTGGCTCTGAACTGCAATCACATCACTCCTGCTGTCTACGGCCACTTTGATTTTTGCAAACATACCGGGTTTTATATCCTCTGTTTTGTTTATAAACCTTATTTTCACCTTGAAATTCCTGGTTGCAGCATCTATTGACGGACTTATGGATGCAACTTCACCGTCAAAAGTCCCGCTGCCGAGGGATTGGACCGTAATAGCAAGTTTTTGGCCGTTGTAGAACTTGTTTATAAGCTTTTCAGGTATATTCAATTCCGCATTAAGTTCTGTTGTGTTTGATATTATGACAGCCGGGGCAGCCGAGGATACACCCTCTCCCGGGTTGATATTCTTTGCTGCTATAAATCCTGAAATCGGAGCGGTTACCGTAGTGTTGCCGTATTGTGTCTTCACCAGCTCAGCACCGGCGATTGCCTGATTAAGCTGGGATTCTGCAATCCTGATGGACTCCGGCCCACTGCTCTTTTCCAGCAGGTCAAGGTTTTTCTGTGCACTGTCGTACCTTTGTTTTGCAAGGTCAAGCTTTGTCTTCACTGCTTCCATTTCCCGCTGGGACACTGCATTGATTTCAAACAATGCGCTGTATCTGGTATAATCCGTACTGGCATCCTCAAAGCTGAGCTTTGCCTGGTCACGTTCAACCTGTGTCTGGATATGGGATTGGGAATATGCTGAACTCCTGGTTTTCTGAAGGCTCGCCCTGGCAGCCTCCACCCCATACTCAGCCTGGGCAAGCTGCGCCTTAAGGTCATCGGAATCGAGTGTAAAAAGCACATCATCCTTTTTAACGGCATCTCCCACCTTTACCATTACCTCTTTCACCTTACCGGGCATTTTGGGCACCACACCGGTTTCTTCAGCTGCTTTTACCTCACCTGCAAATTCACTCTCTACAATTATGCTGTCCTTTTTCACACTTGCCACTTTTACATTTTTGCTCTTTCCATTCTGATCCTCGGCCTTTTTATTTCCACAGGCTGTAAATGCCAGCACAATAAAGGATATAATCAAACATAATGATATAAACTTACGATTCACTTGTCTTTCCTCCCAATCCCGTAAAATTAATTTCTCTGCCATTTTTCTCGTGCTTCCGGGTAAACAGCTTTCTGACCATCACCCGTAAATCCTCCAGCAGTGTGTAAGCTACAGGAAGCAGTACAGGCGATAATAATGTGGACGATATCATGCCGCCGATTATTACCAGAGCCATACCCGATTTGAATTCACTACCGTCTCCAAAGGATAGCGCCGTCGGAAGCATACCTACTATCATTGCAACGGATGTCATCAGTATCGGCTTAAGCCTTGTTTTCCCTGCCTCCAGAAGTGCGTCCCTAAGGCTCATCCCCCTGGCCATAAGGCTGTTTGTAAAATCTATAAGAATAGTACCGTTCTTTGCTGCAAGCCCGTCAAGCATTATCAAGCCTATCATGGACATCATATTGAGGGATTTCCCCGTCAGGGCAAGCATAGTCAGGGCTCCTATGAAACCTACAGGCAGAGCCAGTATTCTTACAAAAGGTGTAAGGAAGGATTCATACAGCACCACCAGGATCATATAAACCAGCAGGATGGAGAGTATCAACGCCTGTATGAGGGATTTGAAGGTATCCATCATCATCTCCTGATCTCCTCCGAAGGAAAGACTGTAGCCCTGGGGCAGCTTCAGCTTATTGAGCTCCTTGTTTATCTCTGCACTCACTCCACCCAATGAATATCCTTTCTGAATGTTTGCGCTTACCGTGGACATTCTCTGTTTGTCAAGCCTTTTTACAAAGGCCGGACTGTCGGACAGGCTCACAGATGCAAGCTGTCCTACCGGTATCAGCTTACCGGAGCTCGTCATCACCGACAACGTACTTAAGTCATTGATATCCTTGACCGAAGCCTCATCAAGTTTCACCCTTACGTCATAATCCTCGCCGTCGGCCCTGTATACACCGGCCTTGCTGCCCTCTATGCCCGACCTGATGGCATTCGATATGTCAAGGGTGGTTACTCCGTATTTTGACGCAGCAGTCTTGTCAATCTTTATCTTATAGGAAGGTTTACCGTCTTCAAAAGTATTCCCCACTTCAATAGTCCCTTTCGCTGTCTTTACGATATCCTCCACCTTGTTTGTAATCTCCTGGATTACTTCCGTCCTTGTGCCCTTGATGTTTATATTTATGGGCTTGCTTCCGCTTCCGTCTCCGCCCATGCTCGGTTCGGTCACTGAAAGGTCCACTCCTGTCATGTTTTCAGCTGCCCAGTCACGTACCCGCATAACAACATCCTTCTGGGATGCACGCCGTTCCTTCTTGTCGACAAGCTTCACAAACAGCTGTCCCTTGTTGGCCAGATTGTCAACTCCGACCCTTGTATAATAGTAGTTCAGCTCCGGAATTGTGGCTACATATTTTTCAATCATTTTAGCCTTTTCATCGGTATTTTCTATAGTCGAACCGGGATTTAGAGTGAACTTTATATTGAATTCACCATCATCCGTGTAGGGCATGAACTCTGTTCCAATTCTTCCCGTTACCAGGAAGGATATACTTATGACCAGCAGCCCGACTATGAGCAAAACAAACTTCAACCTGTGTTCCAATGCAGTAAGAAGGACTTTTTCATATAGCACCTTGAGTTTTTCTTCCATTTCCTCCATGAATCTGTATAGGAAGGCCAGCCTTCCTTCACCGGGCTGCCTGAGCCTGAACATCCTCGAAGCAAGCATGGGAGTGACAGTAAAGGATATAAACAGGGAGAACAGTGTGGCAAACACCACCACAAGTCCGAACTGTTTGAAATACTGGCCAACCATACCCGACATGAAGGCTATTGGAGCAAATACCACTATATCTGAAAGTGTAATGGCGATGGCAGCCATTCCTATCTCGCTTCTTCCATCCAATGCAGCTGTTTTCGGGTCTTTTTTCATTTTCAGATGCCTGTGTATGTTTTCAAGCACAACAACCGAGTCATCAACCAGAATACCGACACACAGCGCAAGTCCCATCAATGACAGCATGTTGAATGAAAACTTAGAAAAGTACATCATGAAAAACGTGGAGATCAATGAGGTTGGAATTGCGATCATTACTATGAACACCGAATTCCACTGTCTCAGAAACAGGAAAAGCACCAGGGCTGTTGTCAAAACACCCTCTATCAGGTTCTTCTGAGTTTCGGTCAGGGAAGATGTGATGAAAACTGTCGAGTCCTGGACGATTTTCACGTCTATATCCTTTAAGGTGGACTTAATACTGTTGATTTCCAGCTTGGCTTTCCTTCCTGTTTCTACTATATTGGCATCGCTCTGTTTCTGGACAATCAATCCTACTGCGGTCTTACCATTCGCCCTGGACAAATCCTTGGCCTTCGGATACTCCAGCGATACATCGGCTATGTCGCCAAGACTTATGGAACCGTCCTTTACCGGTATTCTGAAATCCCTGACCTGATTTATATCGCTGAACTCACCTTCTATGCTTACTACCTTATCCTGGCCGGGCTGGTTCATGACGCCACCCGGGAAATTGATGTTGTCTGCCTGCAGGCGGTTAACAATCTGGCTGATATTAATTCCGTAATAATCGAGTTTTGTTTTATCCGCTTTTATTGTCAGTTCCTTTTTCATTCCGCCGAATATACTGACGTTACCTACACCTTCTACTCTCTCTATGCGCTCCTTGAGCTTATCCGCATTGTTATAGAGTTCTTCCATGGGCTTATCACCCGAAAGCGTCAGCACAAGAATAGGCTCTGCATTTTGATCATATTTGTACAGCTTCGGCTTGCCGGCATCCTTCGGCAGGTTTCCGGCAATACTTTCCAGCGCCTTCTGAGTGTCCATGAAGGCGGAACTTGTGTCAGCCGACAGCTTGAAAACAAGAGTTACCTGTGCCAGTCCCTCTGAAGCATTGGAGTGTATCTTGTCAAGCCCGCTAATACCGGATACTGCATCTTCTATAGGCTTTATGACGTCCTTCTCGATCTCATCCGCTCCTGCACCCGGATATGTTGAGCTTATCAGCATTACCGGTATGTTTACCGGAGGAAACAGGTCCGCACCAAGATTTATGTAGCCCATAATACCGAGCAGAACGAACAATATGACTATCATGGTAACAGCTATTGGTTTTCTAATTGAGAGTTCAGTCAACTTCATTATCATTACTCCCCTATCACTATCTCTGAAATTATGTCGGTTGGTGAATATTCTTATACGCCGCAGTCCAGCCCGTCAAGGCTTTCTCTTAAGATAAACCTGGCTCTGTATAGCCTGTTTTTTATCATTGACATTGGTTTGTTGAGCATGGCTGCCATTTCCTTGTAAGACATACCCTTTTGATGATATAAAACTATCAATGTCCTGTACTTTTCCGGAAGCCTGGTAATCGCCTTCCTGATCTCAACAGACCTCTCCCTGCTTATGTATCTTTTCTCGGGTGTATCGCTTTCACGGGAGACACTTTCGATTTCTTCCATCGGTACGAGGTTTACTCTTTTTCTTCGTATTGTATCTACACACAAATTTGTAGTTATTTTAACACACCAGGTCGAAAATTTAAACTGAGGATTGTAAGTAGGTAACGCTTTGTATACTTTTATAAAAACTTCCTGGCAGATGTCATCCATCCCTTCCCTGTTCTTTATATAGTGATACACGACACTGTATATCAGTTTTTTATATCTTGAAACCAGCTCTGCAAAAGAATTTTGATCCCCATCCAGGGTTTTCCTTACCAATTCGTAATCCGACAGTTGCATGATGTAAAACCTCCATCTGTTTGATTCTTACTGCCAAATGATATCATTTGGTATTCATTGTTTGTCATTTGTATTTTTCCCCTTGCAATTGTTTATAATATCCAGAAGCCTTTCAGGCTGATCGCCCTTGCTGACAAAGCCGTCCACTCCTGCGGACAATGCTGCTTTAAAT